>TARA_R110002049_G_scaffold72490_6_pt1 | contig 183029 bp, 139 predicted proteins | sample TARA_R110002049 | Tara Oceans TARA_R110002049 (sample SAMEA4396941) | marine metagenome | biome: Polar Biome; feature: [SRF] surface water layer (ENVO:00010504); material: water (ENVO:00002006), including particulate matter (ENVO:01000060) such as... | depth 5 m | reverse complement strand
ACGGAACCACTGCTGACGGAACCACTGCTGACGGAACCACTGCTGGCCGGCTTCACCGCCTTGGCCGACTTGGCACTGCTTGAATCTGCTAGCACCAGGTTGCCAATTCCTTGTTGCGTCAAAACATCACCGGCATTGTCGGGATGTTTCGGGAGATTCCCTTCGCTTGATCGTGTACCGTTAGCCAAGAACGACTCCGTACGTTTTCGTAAAGGCTAGAACGCCAGATGCATTCGCCCACAAGGATTGATTGAGGAGAGCCGCGCGTAAGCGATGAGGCCGGTCAAACCGATGAGGCCAGACAAGACGCAACAGCCAAACAAACCAATGAGTCTGCTATTCTAACTAATCAAACGGATGAGATTTTGATCTGTACCCACATTTCGCGCTTCGCGAGAGGGGGGACACCAGAGAAATCGATACGTACCTACCTACCTTCCTACCCCCATCGTGAACACCATGCACTTTCCAACCAGGTTAAACCCGCACTGCAGCGGGGTTCTTTTGATTCTCAGCTCTTTCGTCGTCATCGCGATGGGTGGGCAAGAAAACAGCTTCGCGGCGCGGCCGAACATCGTTTTGGTAATGGCCGATGACATGGGCTGGGGGCAAACCGGTTACTACAACCACCCGGTGCTGAAGACACCGAATTTGGACGCGATGTCCGAGAACGGGCTGCGTTTCGATCGATTCTACGCCGGTGCGCCGGTATGTTCACCGACTCGCGCGAGCGTGCTGACGGGCCGAGCGAACGATCGAACCGGCGTGGTGCAACACGGTTATGCGCTGCGTCGTCAAGAAACCACGATCGCCCAGATCTTGAGTGACGCCGGATACGTGACAGGCCACTTCGGCAAATGGCATTTGAACGGTCTACGTGGACCCGGCGTCCCAATCTTGGAAAGCGACGATCATCATCCCGGACATTTCGGCTTTGACCACTGGCTCTCGGTCACCAATTTCTTTGACCGCGACCCGATCCTCAGTCGTCAGGGCGAATTCGTCGAGTTCGAGGGTGACTCATCGGAGATCGCCGTCGATGAAGCGATGAAATTCGTCAGCGATCAGGTCAGCGCAGACAAGCCGTTCTTTACGGTCATCTGGTACGGCACCCCACACAATCCATTCAAAGCAACCGCCGAGGACATGCAGCCGTTTACGGACTTGGATGAGGATTCGCGGAATCACTATGGCGAACTGGTTGCGATGGATCGCAGCATCGGAACACTGCGGAGCCGGCTGCGCGAGCTGGGTGTCGCCGACAACACGCTGTTCTGGTTCTGCAGTGACAACGGAGGCCTGGGAAATATCACGCCTGATACGGTCGGTGGATTGCGCGGCAACAAGGGCAGTGTCTTCGAAGGTGGCCTGCGAGTCCCTGGGATCATCGAGTGGCCGTCGCGAATTCAGCACGCTCGCATCGTCGACCACCCGGCATCGGTGCTGGATATCCTGCCAACGGTACTCGAAATCCTAAACATTGATTATCCGATCGCCGATCGTCCGCTCGACGGGATCAGCTTGGTTCCTGTCATCGAGGGAACCGCGACAGAACGACAGAAGCCGATTCCCTTCCGATACATGAATGCTCTCGCCATCGTCGACAACGATTACAAACTGTTGCGAAGTAAATCGTCAAGAGGTGAGTTCGAGCTCTATCATCTCTCGAATGATCCCACCGAGTCGACTGACCTTTCAAAGGAAAAGCCCGGCATTGCCAGACGGCTGAAAAAACAACTCCTTGCCTGGAACGATTCGGTTGAGGCAAGTATCCAAGGCAAGGACTATCCGGAAGGTCGCGTCGATCCGTCCGAACCAGAATCAAAGTTCTGGATGGAAGTCAAAGAATATGAACCCTACTTCGATGAATGGAAAAATCGCTGGGAATACGCATCGCGACTTGCGCCAAAACCCAAGCGAGCCAAGAAGTAGGCCTCACGGCAGTTTGCGAGTTTATCACGGCGGATTCCGACGGGCTGCGTGCAAACCTGCTCCGTTGGCCACCACGCCGACGCGTAACATTCTGTTTCAGCGACAGAGCGGGGAACTTCAGCGACAGGGCGAAAAATCTAGCGGCGATTCGGTGATCATGATGTCGACGCCGCGCGAGTCAAGCGATCCATGATCGCAGCCCCCAGGCCTGTCGGTTCACAGACGTCGCAGTGAATTTCGTCGAGTGATAACCCGTCAAAGCGACGCAGTGCCGAAAAAAGATGCTGGGCAACTTCGCGCAAGTCGCCTGTCTCGCTCAGCACGGCAACGGTCGCATACATCGATGCTTGCCGGTCGTCGATCGCACGAAAGGCGATGCGTCCGACACGCATCCCTGCTGGGCAGTCGTGGGCTTGATGCAACAGCACCAATCGCGTGTTCGGAGAATAGTGAAGTTTCATCATTCCGGGCGCAAGCTTTGCGGACTTTTCTTCCTTGTCGTCGGAACCAATCGAAAGCGAACACCCGATCGCTGCGAATTTACGGCGCAATTCCTCGGCGGTAATACCACCAGGCCTAAGCAGGACCGGTCCCTTGGCGCGGGCGGAAATGATCGTTGACTCGACGCCGAATTGGCAGGGTCCACCATCTAAGATCAGTTCGACCGAAGCACCACCGTCGGCGCCTGGCCGAAATCCATCGGCGACGTGCCGGGCCGTTGTCGCACTGACATAGTTGGACGGATTCGCACTCGGCGCGGCAACTGGGAACGGACACTTACTGAGCAGTGCACGCACAACCGGATGCGAAGGAATTCGCACCGCCACCGTCGACCGTCCGGCGGTCACGATGTCCGGTATGTTCGGCCCTCGCGCACAAACAACGGTCAATGGCCCCGGCCAGAAACCAGCGACCACGGACATCTGTTCCGCGATCGAAGGATCGACGGGACTCGCAATCGCATCAGCAAGGCGCTCGACACTGGCAACATGAACGATCAACGGGTTGGTGGCGGGACGGTTCTTAGCCTGAAAGATTTTGCGGACCGCGTCCGCGTCCCAGGCATTGGCAGCCAAACCATAAACCGTTTCTGTTGGGATCGCGACCAACTTTCCCTGTGCCAGCAATTCGGCTGCTTGTGCGATCGATGACTCACTGGCGGCGACGATACGTGGATCGGGATTCTCGGAACGTGCGGACACAACGGGATCAATACCCACGAATGAACAAGACGCGATCGTTTTCTGAATCCGCAATCAGCAAACCCAGTGTTGGATGATAAGCGATGCCGTGAGGACGCTTCATCGACAAGGTCGCCTTGGCCCTACTGCCGCCAAGAATGGTTTCCAGCGATCCGTTGGAAACATCGATGCGGCGAATCGAATGGTTTTCCGTATCGACAATGGCTAGCCCATTTACTTGGTCCAGCACGATTCCTTTCGGTCCGTTGAACATCGCATCGGCCAACGGACCTCCGTCGCCACCGTCCCCTTTCTTACCCGAACCGGCGACATGGTGAATCGTATTGGTGCCACGATTGATTCGCCAAATACTATTGCCTTCACGCAGAGCGATCCAAATCGAATCATCATCGACCGCGAGTGATCTCGGCCCGAACAGTGGTGATGTTGATGCATCGGCGCCATCGGTCGGCAGCAAGCGTTTGCCAGTACCGCAAACCGTTTGCACCACTCCCGACTCAAGATCGATGCGGCGAATGCGATGATTCTTGGTATCGGCGACAAGCAAGCCGCCATCTTGATCAAGTACGATACTGTGCGGGTTGTCGAACTTGACTTGACTTCCCGACTGGCCGTCGCCTTGGAACCCAGATTGTCCGTTCCCGGCAAGCGTGGTGACGACTCCCGTTTCTCCGTCGATACGCCGAATGACATGATTTCGCGTATCAGCGATAAACAGGTTGTTCTGTTCATCGGCGCGCACTTCGTGGGGCCAATTGAACTCGGCCTCCGAGGCGGGGCCATCGTCGCCGGAATACCCAAGCTTTCCGTTTCCGGCGACCAAGGTTAGCCCCGCGTGGGATGAGGCGTCCTTGCCCGCAACCGTGTGAAAGACACGATGATCACCGACGGTGGTGATCCAAATGTCGTCACCTCGCACATCGATGCCGAAGGGATTTGTCGAACGAAATTGGGTCCCAGGTTCGTCAAATCGAATGAACTCACCAAAATTGGGGTCATCGCCAGCGGCATACGGTGCCATCAGAACGGGAAACGCCCCAAAGGCCAAGACGGTGCAGGCGACGAGCCACCGGCCGGCGAACATGCCCTGAAAAAAGTGCCTGGTTGTCCGTTCGTTTTTGTCAGACACTCGAATTTCCCGTTAGAATACTGCGTCATTAATCTGGGTCACGCGGCATCCCCGCTACGGACCCTGCCGCCGGATCGAGCCTGCAAATTACCGCGTGAATCGGTAATGTAACTGAAAAAAAATACCGCACCAATCATTCCTAATTCAGGGGGGGCAGATGATCGGAACCATCTTTATTGCGGGCACGCCGCCGCCATTTTCGCGTTTCTGTTTGTCGGGCCCGTGTCGGAACCCTTGATTTCCGTTTGGCTCGCCCTTTTCGATTAACGCCCCGCCCACTCTCTCAAGCAGACGTTAGGCCTTCTATGTCGCCAATGACACAAGACAATCTCGCTCAGATTCCCCCTGTCGCCCCCGTGCAGCCGAGCATCCCTGACCGCAAGCAATCCGATCGATCGCTTGCCGACCTCATCGATTTCATCTGCCGTGACGCTCGTCAGAACACTTCGCACTACTTGATTCGCAGCAACACTTCACATGACGGGGAGTGACCGCCCGGCGGCGTGCGAGCAGATGTGATGAGTGCCACGCCGAAACCAGCCTCTTACTTTGCTGATCTATCTTTGCTGATCTATCATTTGGCAAGTTCGACCAACATCTCGATCCCCGCTTGGATCGTGGCGTCGGGTGCCGCAAAGCTAAGGCGAAAGTGCGTGTCGCGATCGCTGAAAATATTGCCTGGAATGATCAACAAGCCACGCTTGATCGCGGTTTCGACAAATTCAGCCCCGCTGGCGATTGGCGCCTTTGCGAATAAGTAGAACGCACCGCCCGGCGTCGTAAATTCGTAGTGATCCTTGAGACCGTCAACGATCATGTCACGCTTGCGGCGATAGTCATCGATATGACCGTCCAAGTTGACTTCCAACGCGCGCAGTGCGCCCCACTGTGCCGGTTGAGGTGCACAGACAAACGAGTACTGCTGGATCTTTAGCATGGTCGCGATAATTTCTTGCGGCCCATGCACGTATCCGACCCGCCAGCCGGTCATCGCGTGACTTTTGCTGAATCCGTCAATCACAATGGTTTGTTCATTGAAGTCGGCTGGAGTCGAAAACTGGCCGTCGTAGAAAAAGCGACTATAGATTTCGTCAGAGACTAGCGCGATATCGTGTTTTGCCGCCAACAAGGCGACCGCTTCCAACTGCTCTCGCGTGGCCGTCACGCCGGTCGGATTTGCGGGACTGTTCAACAATATCATTTTCGTTTTCGGTGTGATCGCAGCCGCGATCTTATCCGGGTCCAAATGAAAATCAGGATACGAATCAACCGGCACCGGAACGCCACCGCATAATTTCAGCAGCGCGGGATACATCACGAAATAGGGATCCAGAAAGATGACCTCGTCACCTGGATTGACCATCGCCATCATCGAGAGCATCAAACCACCGCTGGTCCCGCTGCTGATGAAAACATCTCGATCGGCGTGGCCGAATTGTTGATCGACACGATCTTTGATGGCCTGTCTTAGCGGGCCGATTCCCTGTGTGGGCGAGTAAGCGTTCTTGCCGTTTTGGATCGCTTCGATTGCCGCAGCTTTGACTTCGGCAGGAACATCAAAATCGGGCTGACCGATCGAGAGGTTCACGGGGTCCTTCAGGTTAGCGGCGAGATCAAAGACTCGCCGTATCCCGCTGCTGTCGAATGTCGTGGTACGATCGGCGATCCAGGGGTGCATAATGATAATTAATTCGGCGGCGAAAGTTTGTAATCGGAATCAAAGATGGCACAGCTTGAACTGATCGAACCGGTTGTGCGCATTTGCGCCGTCATCTCACGTCACGAGTCGGCACGCGATGCAGCGGTCAGCCAACTTACCGCGTTTTGGGGCGAACCGCTACGCAGCTGCGAACATCCGTTCGCGGCTGGCGGGTTCTATGAGCCTTCGATGGGCGGCGACTTGGTCAAACGGTTGGTTGCGTTTGCGTCGTTGGCCGATCCGGGCGAATTAGCCGACTGGAAGATCCAGACCAATCAACTGGAAGCCGCTTGCGCGGCCGACGAATCATTCAAAGAATCCCGTCCGCTGAATCTTGATCCCGGATATATCTCGCAGGCCAAACTGGTCCTGGCGACGACGAAAGATCGCGATCACCGCTTGTACCTGCGTGACGGAATCTTCGCCGAGGTCACGCTGAATTACATGGGCAAAAAATGGATCCATCATCGCTGGTCTTACCCCGATTTTCGGACCGAGGCAGTCGCAGACTTTGCAACGGAATGCCGAAACTATTTGCGTGAGAACCTACATCGCACCGGCCAATTTCGGCACCGATCGCGATCAAGTGGTGCCGCGGCAAACGATCACTGAAACGGATCGCTGGTGCCAAACGGATCCGCCATGTCTCCACCGCCATCGGCCGGCGCAAAGGGATCGTCCCCGCCGGCTGGTGCAAAGGGATCGTCGCCCGCCGCGGGCGCAAAGGGATCATCGCCTGCCGGTGCGAACGGGTCACCACCTGCCGGTGCAAACGGGTCACCGCCTGCGGGAGCCATCGAGTCGGGCGACGTGCTTCGGCCGGAACTCGGATCCTCATCGCCCGCCTCGTCATCACTCTTAGCGCCCGGGATCGGACGCATCAACATATTCAGCGTTGGCAGGTCCGCTCCCGCGGGACGGAGACACTGCATCGTCCCATTTTCGCTGAGCAAGTACAGACGATCGGTTTGCGAGTTAGTTAAAAAGTGCAGCGGCTGCATCTCGAAAAACGTTTGAATCGTCTCGCCCTCGTTGATGTCGATCACCGAGAAATGACCGCTCAGCAAGCGAACATAAAGCCGGTCGCCGAAGACACCGATCAATTCGTCAACGTTCGCGATCGAATCAGGCCACGTCATGAAACCATCTTCGGTCGATAATGCGAACAGATTGCCGTAGGTCGACCGCAGGAAAACTCGGTCGTCGTAAACGATGGGCGAGTTATAGAACGGATCGGCGTACGGACGACTCCATAAGACTTTGCCCATGCGTGTTGCATGCACGCCGTAGACTTGCCCGTTTTCACTGCCGAAAAAGAATCGATCACCGTTGACGGCCGCGACCGAGGCACTGACGATGCCGTCGGTATCCAGTCGAAACAACACCGATGGCGTTCCCGAAAGTTCCATCACATAGAGGAATCCACGGTTGGTGCCCCAGGCGACACGGGTGCTCCCCGGTGCCTTTGAGGGCGGTGCCAGCGCCATGCCGTCAACCATTCGCGAAAACGGATACTCGGTCGGGTCCGCTAACGGATAGCCCTCGACGCCGTTCATGATCGTTGGCACCAACGCGTACTTTCCGGCGTTGATTGATCCGTACAGGGGAACATGATTGGTGTTGACCGACTGCATTTGTTCGCCAGTCGTCACGTCTACTTTGACCAAATTGGCGCCGTTGATCAACGAAAGAAACTCGTCATCAATGCCCATCTTGGCGTAGGTTAGCGACGGATCGCCCACGCTCGATCGCCATACCGGCTGACCTGTTTCCGCGTTTCGGCAATCAATCATGCCGTCGTCGGACAACGTGTAAAGATAAATGCGGGGGACGGTGGTTGATCGTGATGTCGCGGTCACGCCACGCCGTTTCAACCGGCGAATTTCGTTGGTGGCCAACCGATTCGCTTCGGCCTCGGCAGCTTTACGATCGCCCCTGTCGAGCTGATCGATCGAGATGCGCGAAAGGACACGCCCACTAACCTCTGTCACCGCATCAGCACCATCGGCTGGAGCATCACCCGTAACGATTTCGATAAACACATGAGGATTCGATTCGTGAACAACGATTTGCTGGTCCACGATGGACTGTGCACCCGCGGGAACGTACAGGTGGCGGATCCAAGCTTGTTCCAGCCCTAGCTGCGCAGCGACATGAGGCGGCATGAACTCGTCAGCCTCGGCTCGTTGGCCGGTCGACATGATGCCCAGCACCAGAATCCCAACGGCCAAGATCGCCGAAACCGGGTGCTGCGAGACGCGAAAACGCGGATTTGAAACTGCCACGGATGAAAACCCGAAACGAGAGATAGGAAAAGACCGGTGCTGGGGCGTCCGAATCAATGGCATCCGGGCCCATCCCCATCTTAATCAATCAAATCGCTCGCGACGAATCGGATGGCCACATTGACGCCGCCGCCCGAATCGATGATCACGGTTGAGCAGCCTGTGCGGATATTTATCGCCAGTTTCGCTGCTCAATCGCTCCGCCGGTTCGATTCTTGGTCCGATTCCGAACGGCGGTGTATTCGGACATTTTTGGAAGGTTTACTGATGAGCGAAAAAAAGATCCTGATGCTGGTAGGCGACTTCGTTGAAGACTATGAAGCGATGGTGCCGTTCCAAATCCTGCTGACAATGGGCCACGATGTCCACACGGTGTGCCCCGGGAAATCCGCTGGCGAGAGTGTTGCCACCGCGATTCACGACTTCGAAGGCGACCAAACCTACAGCGAGAAGCCCGGACACCGGTTCGCCATCAACACGGATTTCGCGGGCCTCGACGAAACCCGCTATGACGCACTGGTGATCCCCGGCGGACGAGCACCAGAGTACCTGCGGCTGAATCCGCGAGTGCTGGACATCACGCGGCACTTTTTTGAAGCCTCCAAACCCGTCGCCGCGATCTGTCATGGGGCTCAGATACTCGCGGCGGCAGGCGTCTTGAACGGCCGGCAATGTAGTTGCTATCCCGCCTGCAGCCCGGAAGTCGCGGCGACTGGCGGCACTTACATCGAGCCGTCTGAGTCGATGGATTCGGTCCATGTCGACGGAAACCTCGTCACCGCCCCGGCATGGCCGGCCCACCCCGCCTGGATGCGCGAGTTCCTGAAGTTGCTGTCGATCTAGACCGGGCGAAGCCCTGCTTCCACCGAAACAGGGCTTCGCCCAACTTTCCATCGCTGGAGAGCCACAAGACAGGCAGCCCGAACAATCTGCACAATCTGAGCAAACCGCGGCGACAAATGCTTGCATGCCGCCCCCGATCCGCTTATTTTAACACCCCCACATGTGGGATGCTCTTATGGCCCTGCCATATGGTCATTCGGATCGATCAATACATCATGCAAGAGTCAAAAGAATGTCACGAAATTTGTTTCGACGCGTTGCCGCCTGTTCGGCGAGTCTACTTCTCCTTGCCGCAATCAGCGTGAACGCACATGCGGCCACCATCTTGCTGGACTTTGAAGGGTTAGCTAACGGTGAGGCCATCAACGATTTCTACAATGGAGGCCTTGGCAGTCTGGGCAGCGGTCCGGGCGTGAACCACGGCGTTACTTTTTCCACGAATGCACTCGTATCGATTGATTCGGATGCCGGTGGGAGCGGAAATTTTGGTGGCGAGCCATCGCCGGACACGGCGATGTTCTTCCTCACCGGAGTCTCGGCGATCATGAACGTTCCGGCCGGTTTTGATACCGGATTCTCGTTCTTCTACTCAGCAATTCGAGATCCAGGCAGCGTCGATGTGTTCGATGGTATCGATGGCACAGGCGCCTTACTGGCAACGCTCACTCTGCCAACGACACCCAACAATGGCGCGCCGGATCCCACGGGGACGTTCAGCCCGTTTGTTCCGATTGGTGTGGCATTCGCTGGCACCGCTCGATCGGTGTCTTTCGCGGGGGTTCAAAACCAAATCGGATTTGACAATGTCACATTCGGAAGCGCCAACCCTGGCGGCCAAGTGCCAGAGCCGACGTCGATGGCGATGTTTGCCTGTGCCGGCATTGGCCTGATCTTTGGCCGACGACGAAACAAGCGCTAGTACATCGCTGGACCCATATAGCAGCGACGGACCGAATGGTCCGTCGCTCGCTCAGGCGCATCAAAGCCAGCGGGCCGCTCGCAGACGCATGGTTTGCCAGAAGCTAAGTTTGCCAGAAGCTAAGTTTGCCAGAAGCCTGGTTTGCCGGTTAGGCGGTTTGCCGTCAAGCGAATCGATTGCTGAGCATTCGGGGCGGTGTCGCCTTCCATCCCCGGCTTTTCGATACGCGGCTTACAGCCGAACGGTCTGGCCGGTCTTCGCACTCTCGTAGATAGCTCGAATGACTTCGACGCTGCGGCGGCCTTCGTATCCGTTCAAGACCGATGGTCGATCTTCATCGATGGCCGCGACGAGCTCTTCGAACATTTGCGTATGCCCGTCATGGCTGATCGCGGAAGGGTCCGCGGCGCCGCCGCCGGACTTGGTCTTGCCGGCCATACGCTCGCGAATTTCATCATCTTCGGGCGTCTCGTTGGCAAACTGCCACGTCACGATGTCCTCCTCGACCAACACAGCTGTCCCCTCGCTGCCCATCACTTCGATTCGTTTCAGAGCACCTGGGTAGGCGGTGGTCGTGGCTTCGATCACTCCCATCGCGCCGTTTGCAAACCGCAGCGTCGCCACCGCAACGTCTTCAACCTCGATACGCTCATGCGTCATCGTGTCGGTCATCGCGTGCAACTCTTTCACCGGTCCCATTAACCACACGAGCAGGTCGACGCTATGAATGGCTTGGTTCATCAATGCGCCGCCGCCATCGATTTCCCAGGTACCACGCCACGCTCCGCTGTCGTAATACTCTTGCGTGCGATACCACTTCACGTACGCGTCGCCCATCGTCAGCTTGCCAAAACGTCCCTGATCGACCGCCTGTTTGATCAGCCGACTGGATTCATGAAAGCGACTTTGAAACGCGGTCGCCAGTTTAACGCCGGCGTCTTCACAAGCCTTGATGATGTCATCACAGCGTTCGGTGGTGATCTCGAGTGGTTTCTCGACAAACACGTGTTTACCGGCCTTCGCGGCCGCGACGGCGGGATCACGGTGAATGCCGCTGGGCGTGCAAATGGAAACGGCGTGAATTTTTTCATCGGCCAGCATTGCATCAAGTGACTCGTATGCCGCACAGCCGTGCTTGGCGGCAAACTCTTGCGCTGCTTCGAACGGCTGGCTGACACACCCGACCAAGTGAGCACCATTGGCGTCCGCGATCGCCCGCGCGTGGAAATTCGCGATCATCCCGGTTCCCACTAGACCAATTCCAATACTCATACGTCTAAACCCTTCGTCGAAGCCTTTGAAATACCAGTAAGCTCTTGAATTTCCTGCACGACACGAATAGCCCGATCGATTCGACTTGCGACAGAATCTTGAAGTCGCGGCCGTCTCGATGGCGGATCTGTCGATCATGTCCATCATTCGTTGGAACGTCGTGAGCCGAGGGATCGATCCCGGTGTTCGCGCACGACCGCCAACACGATACGTTCTTTTTTGATTCACACCACCGCCGGCTTGGGTTTTTGTGGCCAACACGACCGCCCCCACCGCAAATGAACTTCGCGATCTGCCTCGTCTGCTGGACGAGTCGGCCGGGATTGGTGCGCGCATCGAGCGTCTGCGAATCGGCGAACGACCGGGTTTCGCCGGCGTGTGGGGCAGCGTCCGGGCCTTGCTTGCCGCGAGTATTGCCCGGCGGACACCCAACATCTTGATGCTGCTGCCTCAGGCTATCGATGCCGACATCGTCGCGGGCGATGCCGCGGCCTTTGGTCTCGAGAAAGCCTTGCCGCTTCCCCTGTCTTCGGCCACTGGGACCCAGGCGATCATTCGCGACACCGATTACGCCCAGCGCCTGCAAGTCCTGCAACAGCTTCGCGAGCGTGACGCCGATTCGATCGAGCCCATCTTGGTGACCGCGTACGTCGGTGCGGCCATGCAACTGGTGCCAACCCCTCAAGTTCTAGAGGATTCCACTCGAGAGCTTTCCGTCGGCGATGAGGTCGCTCCGGAAGAAATTCGCCGCTGGCTTGCCGAAGCCGGGTTCGTTGCGACCACCGCCGTCGGGCTGCCCGGCGAGTTTGCCACGCGAGGCGGGTTGTTGGACGTTTATAGCGCCGACCAGCCTTTGCCGATTCGTATCGAATGGTTTGGTGACGAGATTGAATCGATCCGGCGATTCGATTTGGCAAGTCAGCGGAGTGTCGAATCGCTCAAGCGAATCGAAATTGCCGCCGTCGGCGTCGAACCCGAGGATCCACTCGCGGACGATCCGAACGCCGACCCGTACGCAGACCCAGAACCGACAACATCTACCAATCCGGCCCCCGAGAACGATTCGCTTGGATTGATCACCGACTATCTGCCCGATGACACGCTGGTGATCCTGGTGGATCCTCAGGACACGCGCAAAGCGGGCGAAGCGTTATACGAGCGCACGCGGGAACACGACACGTTCGCCGAGTACGAAACGCTGATCGATGCGCTGGGTCAGTTTCGCACGGTCACCGCGTCGACGATCGCCGAATCGTCCAGCGAGGAAACGATCGACGTGCAATCGTTGACTGCAGACAGCTATGCGTTGTCGTTGGATGAAACACGCAAACGGATCGATACCGCGGCGGCCGATCACGACATCATTCTGGTTGGTGACACGCCCGCCGACGGTGAACGACTGGGCGAATTGCTAAGCACCAGCGAGGCCGCGACACACGGACGGCTGCACATCTGTGTGGCAGAGCTGAGCGGCGGTTTTCAATTGACGCAGCTGCAACTGTTGGTCCTGACCGGTGCGGAACTGTTCCACCGCAGCCCCGTGCGCCGCGGCCGAACCCGCGCACCGGGCAAACCGATTTCGAGCTCGATGCAGCTGTCGCCCGGCGACCTGGTCGTGCACCTGTCGCACGGTATTGGTTTGTACCGCGGCCTGCAACACATCGAAAAGAACGGCCAACACGTCGAACACTTGATGATCGAGTACGACGGAGGGTCCAAAATCTATGTTCCCGCGTCGCGAATCGGCTTGGTCCAACGCTATGTCGGTGGCACCAAGAACCAGCCGCGGTTGGCCAAGATCGGTGGCAAGTCGTGGGCGCGTCAACAGAAGGCCGCCGAATCAGCTGTCACCGATATGGCCAGCGAATTGCTAGAGATGCAAGCGACTCGCGACACACGGCAAGGCATCACATTCGACTTTGACAATGAGTGGCAGCGGCAATTTGACGCCAGCTTTCCGTACGTCGAAACGCCGGACCAGGTCACCGCAATCCGTTCATCCAAGGTCGATATGGAAACCGGCAAACCGATGGATCGCCTGATCTGCGGCGACGTCGGTTTCGGGAAAACGGAAGTCGCGATGCGAGCGGCATTCAAAGCGGTCGCAAGCGGATACCAGGTCGCGGTATTGGTTCCCACCACGGTGCTGGCAGAACAGCATTTCCATAACTTCAAGAATCGGATGGCAGAGTTTCCGGTCGAGATCGCAAAGCTCAGCCGGTTCTGCACCGCCGCCGAGCAGCGACAAACGGTAAAGGACCTGCGCGTTGGAAAAGTCGACATCGTTGTCGGCACCCATCGGTTGGCCAGCAAGGATGTCGACTTCGCACGACTTGGCTTGGTCGTGATCGACGAGGAACAACGTTTCGGCGTCGCCGTCAAAGAGCGACTAAAAACGCTGCATAGCAACGTGGATGTGATGACACTGTCCGCCACACCCATCCCGCGAACACTTCACATGGCGCTGGTCGGTGTGCGCGACATCAGCAATCTGGAAACACCACCAGCAGAACGACGGGCTGTTGAAACGAAAGTCACGCGTTGGAGCGATCAATTGATACGCGATGCCATCGTGCGTGAACTGAATCGTGGCGGGCAAATCTTTTTTGTCCACAACCGCATTGGTGACATGCCCGCGGTGGTCGAGAAAATCAAGCGGATCGTCCCCGAGGTTCGCATCGGCATTGGACACGGCCGCATGGGTGAACACGAGCTGGAACAGGTCATGGTTGACTTCATCGATCACAAGTTTGATTTGCTATTGGCGACCACCATCGTCGAAAGTGGTCTGGATATTCCGAACGCCAATACCATCTTCATCGACGACGCGGATCGATACGGTCTGAGCGATCTGCATCAGCTGCGTGGCCGAGTCGGTCGATACAAACATCAAGCGTTCTGCTATTTGATGATCGCCGAACACAAACACCTGTCGCCGGAAGCGACGAAGCGACTGCGCGCGATTGAAGAGTACAGTCAGATGGGTGCGGGGTTCGCCATCTCAATGCGAGACTTGGAAATTCGCGGTGCCGGAAACCTGTTGGGCAGCCAACAAAGCGGCCATATCGCGGCGATCGGCTACGAGATGTATTGTCAATTGCTCGAAGACGCCGTCCGTCAAATCAAGAAACTGCCGCCCAAGTTGACCGCCGACGTAGACGTCGACCTACCGGTCGAGGCTTATCTGTCGGAAGACTATGTCCCCGACCTGCGACATAAAATCGACTTGTATCGGCGGATCGCCAAAATCGACAACGCCGTTCATATCGACGAGATTCGTGACGAACTGCAAGACCGATTCGGACCGCTGCCGCCGCCTGCGGAAAGAATGCTGGAACTCGCCGAGCTTCGCCTCGATGCCGCCGCGTGGCAAATTGCGGCGATCACGCATGACGCCAGATTCATCGTGCTGCATTTCACCGATCGCCGGCGTATCGAACATCTGGCGAGCAAATCGCCCATTCCCGTTCGCATTGTCGACGACCGAAAAGCCTACATACCGATCGTGCCTCAGAAACGCCCCGGCACCAAAGCACCGCCGCCTAAATCCCATCCGGGCATCGACATCACCAATCCCACGGGCGAAGGTTGGTTGAAACTTGCCCGAACGGTGCTGCACTTGGGATAGCCGCCAACCCGTTGGCATGCCTGTGACCGCGCGAAGAAATCGCGGCGATTTCAGAATCGTGGCGTTATAGAAAACGCTGCTTAGCGGCGCGGGGTGCGCCGATAAGCGATGTGAGTCATTCAACGCCAGGTAGCTCGCCGTGTTCGTCTTTCTCGGTGGCGACAACCGAGCGACAATGCCCGCCGCACTATTGGCGTTCGACCCAAGGATTTTCGTCGTCCGAAATCGTTACGTTTTCGGTGATGAATTTTACGATCGCAGGAATCACTGACGAGGACTCCTTCAACAGCGCCTGACCGCTTAGGCTTGTTTTGACCGTCTTCAGTTCCAGCCCTTGCGATTCGCCACGTGACATTTTTTTCTTGATGACGTCCAAACGTTTGTGGATACGCGTCGTTTCTTCGGCTTCGGGACTGGTCGCGCCACCGACCAGCATGATGGGCAATCGAACAAGATTCTTATCGGATAGCGTCGAGTCCAGTGGTACACCTTTCACGACTTTCTCGGGCGAGATCATGATCAACGCCTTCACATCCTGACCTTGCTTGACGTTGCCAACGCTGGGAAATTTCCAATCTCGGACCGCCCAGTGAGCCGCCATCACGCAACCTTCTTGCACGCCGATGACGACCAATGCGTTCAGGTTTAATAGCTCCTCGTTATTTTCATCTTTCAGAAACTGCTTGGCCTCTTCGAGATCGTATTTGATGATGTTCTCAACATCACGTTTGGACATTCTTGCGATGTTGAACGACTTCGTCGCGCCGCGCGAGTCGACGTACTCACGGCTGCCACCGTGACCGCGATAATCCGGAATCAAAACGGCACAGCCTGCCTGTCGAAGCGATGCCGCCAGTTTGGCGTAGGGCCCCATCTGGCCTTCCCATTCGTGAACAAGTAAGACGGTGATGCCTTCCTTGCCCTTTTCCGATGGAAAATAGGCGGCCCGCAGATTGACTCCGTCTTTGGTTTTGAGCGTGACCGGACGTGGCTTCAGTTTTGGGTCTTCGACTTTGCCTCGCGGCTGGGCCGACGCCGCTTGCATCGTCAGCAAGATGACGGCGGCGACCGCAAACAGGTAAGCCAGCACGCTGGGCAAACACTCGCGTGTCGATGACTGTGCAAGTTCCAGCGGTGCAAGATTCGACTGAGCGAGAGTCGACTGAGCATTATTTCGTAGAGGTGCCATCTTTTCTCGGGGAGGTGCCATCTTATTCATAAAAGTTTTCCGTCGCTTCCAAGACTGTTGCCGCCGACGAACCACCACGACGGGCGATTCAACCGGACAATTCGATACAGAACCTCGGCATGATCCAGCGCCGATTTACAGACGCGCCGACGATGCCGATGATATCGAATGTCAACTCGCTGCAGATGAAACGAACACGCTGCAGCGCAAACTAACCATTGTTATGAGGTTAGACGCGCCGCCTGCCTCGGTCAAACAGTCACCGCGGCCGAACCCTTTTCTGACCGATTCGTTTGCGATGACTCTATTTTCTCTCGCGATCTTTCACCCTAGGGATCGATTGGCCAATCGGCAGCCGCCGCATCTGGGCTATAATCTTTGCTGATTTCGCATGCACGTCATCCCCGCCCCCTTTCTCACCCAGCTTTTCCCTGATGCAACCCAAAACACTGATTGCCCGGCGTCATCGGCACGCCTGGCTGTGCGGCATTCTTGCACCCTGCCTAATGATAATCTGTGGCGAATCGATAGCCCTGGCACAGCGAGATTTGACAGACATCCCCGAACCAGACCCGACGTCAGAAATGGCAGCGATGTCGCTGGACGAATCCGCATCGGTCAATCTGTACGCAGGCGACCCGGCCATCCGCAAGCCGATTCAAATGAATTTCGACTGCACCGGTGCCTTGTGGGTCGCCAGCAGCGAGGTCTATCCGCAAATCAAACCCGGCGAAATTGCCAATGACAAGATCATTGTGCTGCGAGACACCAATCACGACGGCGTTCATGATCAGCACACCGTGTTCGCCGACGGACTGTTAATCCCAACCGGCGTCGTGCCAGATGGCCCGCATGCCGCGTACGTTGCCGACAGCACACAACTCGTTTACCTGCGTGACACCGACGGCGATGGCCGAGCGGACGAACGAAACGTGATCTTCAGCGGGTTCGGCACCGAAGACACACACCACTTAGTCCACACCTTGCGATGGGGGCCGGACGGTTGCCTGTACTTCAATCAGTCGATCTATATCCACAGCCACATCGATACGGCGTATGGAACACGGCATTTGGACGGAGGCGGCATCTGGCGTTACCGGCCCACGACGGGACGGTTAGAAGTTTTCTGCAAAGGATTCATCAATCCGTGGGGTCACGTGTTTGATCAGTTCGGTGAATCCTTCGTCACCGATGGAGCGTATTTCGAAGGCATCAACTACACGTTTCCCGATGCGGTATTTGTAACTTCGCCGGGCGCGCAACGTTGGCTCAAGGGCTTGAATCCGGGCAGCCCCAAGCATTGCGGAACCGAAATATTGTCGGGAACGCACATCCCGCCTTCATGGTCGGGTGATCTGGTGGCCAATGACTTTCGCAGCCATCGCGTTTGCCGTTTTACGGTTCGCCCGGCGGGCAGCAGTTACCAGAGTCGTCAACAGCCTGAAATCATCACAACGAGCCATGTCGCTTTTCGCCCCATCGACGCACGTATGGGGCCCGACGGCGCGCTCTATATCGCAGACTGGTACAACCCGATCATTCAGCATGGCGAGGTGGACTTTCGCGACGATCGACGTGACCGTAAACATGGTCGCATCTGGCGAGTATCGTTTCCAAACCGAGAGCTTGATCTTTGGCCCGATTTTCAAACGGCCTCGGTTTCTGAACTGGTCGACATGCTGGAAGACCCAGCGTTGCCTGTTCGACAGTTCGCCCGGCAACAGCTTTGGAATCGTGCCGATACCGAAGGCGAATCGATCCGAAGGGTGATGCAAGACTGGGCAGACCGCCGCGACGCACCGAATGACAATACGCGGACGCTCGAACTGCTTTGGATGGACGAAGTGTTCGGCGACGTCCGGCCCAACCACCTTGCCATGATCGATCTGAAAGCAGAGTCGCCCGTGACCCGAACGGCGATGCGAAGTGCTTGGCGAAACCGGCACAATATCGCAGCGGACGACACAAGCTCTAGCGCCATCATCAAAACGATGCTCGAACAAACCGATCACCCCGATCCACGTGTGCGGTTGGAATCGGTCGTGATGAATGGCCAACGAAACGATGACGATTCCGCTGCAGAGAATTTGATCAAAGCGATCTCGGCCGACCGTGACGATCCCCTGGACTTTGCTATTTGGCAATCGGTCCGCAAACAGACCGATGCACTGGTTGGATTGTCCGAATCAGGCCAGATCGATTGGACCGGCCGCGAAACCGAACTCGCTTATGTGGTTTCGGCGATCGGTACGCCCGCAGCCGCTGAAATCGCCATCGGGCAGATTGGCAAAACGGAATCCGATCCTGAAACCGCCGAACCACTGATCAAGGCCGCTGCCGACGCCGGCAACGCGGACCAATTAGGACGCTTGCTGGACACCATTCTGGCGCGCCCCCAAAACGAAAGTTTTGGTGACGCGATCGCTCCTTTGATTCAGCGGACCAAACGCGACGGATTGATTCCCCAAGATGCCGGGCCTCGCTTGCGAGATGCGATTCAAGACAAGTCCGTCCTGTTGGCCAATCCCGATTGGTCAGCACAGATCGCCAGCGCGGCGGCACAGTGGAAGACAAATGAACTGGATCACGATTTCGCAGACGTAATTGGCGACGCGCCGGCCACGCTACGATCACAATTGATCGTGGCACTGGGTTCGTTTGACACGCCCCATGCCAAGCAAACCGTTAGCGAACTTGCCAATTCATCCGACCCGACCGTTCGCGTCGACGCGATCCGCGCGATGGCCACGACACAGCCGACCGCGGCCGCTGGCCCGATCATCAAATTACTATCCGATTCATCCACCGCTGATGCCGGTGTTGACCTGTTTGTCGATTCGCTTCGCAGGAAAGGTGCGCCGTTCCAGCTCGCCAAGAGATTGGCGAAGACACCTTTGCAATCCGACATTGCGCGAGTCTTGCTGCGCCGAATCAAAACGGCGGGCGGTAATCCCACACTGGAAACCGCAGTGATCAAGGCCGGACAATTGGATGACGTCTCGTGGAAATTGACGCCGCAATTATCCTCGCGAATACTTTCCGCAGCGAAATCAAGCGGTTCGGCCGAACGTGGCGAAGCCATTTACCGTCGCGCCGACTTGCAATGCATCCTCTGTCACGCAATCGGTCCTGCCGGTGGAATCGTGGGTCCGAACCTGATCAGCCTGGGCGGCAGTTCACAGCCTGACTACATCCTCGAATCGTTGCTTGATCCCAACGCAAAACTCAAGGAAGGTTATTCATCGATCAGCGTGTTGACCGAAGACGGTGACCTGATCAACGGTATTTCGGTCGGCAAGTCGGACGATTTCTTGACGCTGCGATTGGCCGATGGGAAGGAAAAGTCGATCGCGATTGATTCCATCGAAATCCAGAAACCCGGCAAGTCTTTGATGCCCGCCGGTATGTTGGATCAGTTGACCGAAAACGAATTGGTGGACTTGGTCGCATTCCTTTCGCAGCTCGGACGCACCCCTGCGTATACTGTGTCGACAGAGCCCGTGGTGCGAACCGTCGAAACGTTGATCTACAGCCCCGAAGCAAATCGCAGACTGAATCGAACCAGCACCGACACGGTCGCGAGCGATGACCCGCTGATGAAATGGCGCCCGCTGACCAGCCGCGTTGATGGGAGGCTCACCATCGACGAGATGGACCCGTTTCGGCAACACAAATCGACTCCGCCCACATCGTTTCTTCGAGTTCACGTTTCCTCTGCAAACGCGGGAGCCGCAGGAATCGAATTCCCGACCGATGGCATTGAGTGCTGGGTCGATGGCAAACCCACGCCAAATTGGGAACTGAAAGACCGCATCTTGCAGGCGGGCGATCACACAATCGTTCTGGCCATCGATCGAACGGTTCAAGAAACGCCATTCAAGATCCGGCACGGCGACGTGTTTAGTCCAACGACCAAATAGACTTACAAACGGACCAAAAATTTTGGTGACGAACAACGTCTGCTTTGTGTTGACGTGCCCAATCAATCACCGCGCGATCATCACTTATCCATTCCGCCGAGAAGGCCTGCAAACATGAATCGATTTTTCTGCGTATTTGGCGTTCTCTTCATTTCGATGGATGTCGGTGCAGCCGATCCCGCTGTAGCCGAGTCGGCAAAGAAGATTGTTTTCACCGACGACTTCGAATCCGGACATGATCGTTGGCAAATACTCGATCCCGAAACATGGAAACTGCGAACCGACGCTGGCAACACATCGATCGAAATCACGGAGCGTAAAAGCAAGTACTCGCCACCGGTCCGCAGTCCTGGCCACGTCGCGCTCATTCGCGATTTGGAAGTCGGGCGCTTTGACATCACGTTTCGCGTTCGCAGCACACTTGATACCGGCAACCACCGCGACTGTTGCGTGTTCTTTGGCTATCAGGACGATCAGCATTTCTATTACGTCCATCTCGGCGCAAAGCCGGATCCGCACAGTGGCCAAATCATGATCGTCAATGAAGCACCACGACTTGCGCTAACCGAAAATGAAACCCTGACGCCTTGGGATGACCAGTGGCACACCGTCCGAGTTTCACGGGATATCGAGGCCGGCGACATTCGTATCTTTTTTGATGATCTGGAAACGGCGCATATGCAAGTTTCGGACAAGACATTTGGAAAAGGGCGTGTCGGCATCGGGTCATTCGACGACAAGAACGAATTTGATGATGTGGTCGTCCGCACCTGGTGAACATGCGACAACTCGATTGGCTTGCGCGCACCTAGTTCAAGAGCGTCAACTGCTAGGGCGCATCAACTGTACGCGCATAGCTGCCTGGCAATCATCTCACGCAGCAAAGTGTCTTGCAGGACCGTGCTGCCGCCAAAGATCGATACTTGACTTGTTTTCGAAATCCGGGCGGGACGAGGAAGCGTTTCGGGGGTCCGATCGAGCTGGCCGTCCAAGGCTTCCCATCGCCGCTGCACGCTTCTGGATCGAGACGAAGGACGGCCGGTTGATTTGATGCCAATGGAACGTCGTGTCATTTGAGAATCCTTTTGTGACGTGGCTTCCATTCGAGACGAATGAACGCCGGTTCTGCATCCAGTGTGCCAATCCAGTCCACTAATTTTCGCGTGGTCATCACACGCAATGTTTTGCGGCGTTTCCGCTTCGCTTTGGCTTGAACACGATGGCGCCGGCGCGTCGCCGGTGTCGTCAACCTTTCAACGCTGACGTCAAATTTACATCGCGGCGGAAAGAAAAGGGTTAGAATGTGATGGTGTGCTATCCCTGATTTTTTTCCAATCGGGACTCGACTGCCAATGATTCACGGTCAATCCGTTCGATTTCGTCAAGCCTCAAGATTTCCCCAAGCTATTCGACTTTGCATCGCGGTCGCGCTGTGCAATTCCATCGTAGCGGTTGCTGCTGAAGATCAATCGCAGCACGAGGCGTTCTTTGAGAGCAAGATCCGACCGACACTCGTGAAACATTGCTACGAGTGCCACAGTCTGAAACATGATGCTGCCGAGGGTGGCTTGACCCTAGACACACCCGCTGGCCTTCTGCAGGGCGGCGACCGCGGACCGGCCGTCGTTGCGGGACGCCCGGATGCGAGTCTGATCATGACGGCGATCACGCACGCGGATCCGGATTTGACGATGCCGCCAGACCGCGACCCGTTATCAAGATCGATCATCGGCGACTTTCGGCAATGGATCCAACAAGGTGCACACGACCCGCGCAGCAACGACGTTGCCACCGATCAAATCGCTAGTGTTTCCGGCATGCAAGCTCGCCGATGGAAGAACGATCGGGACGAATTTTTGCATTGGGCCTACCGTCCGATCCAAGCAACCCCACCGCCATCGATCGCAGGGCAAGGCTGGGCGCGATCCGAGATCGACGAATATATTCTGGCTCGTCTGCAGTCCAATGCGTTGAGCCCATCACCAGACGCATCGCCCAGCACTCTGCTGCGCCGCGTGTCTTTGGACTTGATCGGATTGCCACCGAATGCGTCACAGCGTCATCGTTTCTTGCGTGCGGTACGGAACAGTGATCTGGACACGGCGATGCGAGACGAAGTCGATCGATTGTTGGCCTTGCCCCAGTTTGGCGAGCGTTGGGGAAGACATTGGTTAGACGTTGCACGCTATGCGGAATCAAGCGGGAAAGAGTCGAACTTGACGTTTCCTCACGCGTGGCGATACCGCGACTATGTCATTGATTCTTTCAACATCGATAAACCATACGATCGCTTTCTCGTCGAGCAAATTGCGGGTGATTTGCTTCCCGCAAGCGACGAACAACAACGGGCCAAGCATCTGATCGCAACCGGCTTTTTGGCGATTGGGCCAAAGAGTCTCAACGAGATGAATCCGCGTCAATTCAAAGCGGATTTGGTGGACGAGCAAATTGACACCGTCTCGCGTTCCATCCTGGCGACCAGTCTGGCCTGCGCGCGATGCCATGACCACAAGTCCGATCCGTTTTCGATGGAGGACTACTATGCGGTCGCTGGTGTTTTCTACAGCACCGACACTCGTTTCGGCTCTTCGATTGGCCCCGAAAGCCAGATCGATAGTGACTTCATTCGTTTGCCGACTCTGCCTCAACAGAGCATTCCGAACCACTCGTTTTCCGAACGCGAGTTCACCAAATTGATTTCGAAGGTCGGCGAACTGAAATGGGAAAAACGCCTCCGCATGGCACAAGCGTTTTGGGCACGATGGACCGGCAAGGAACCGGGCATGTATTACTCGCTGCAAGACGCGCTTCGTATTCGCTGGTCACTGGGCAATCTGGATGCAAAGTTAAAAACGGTTGATGACGATGGACAGGCACTACCCTTAGCAATGGGGACGGTGGACGGTCGCGCGCCTCGCAATGTCGCCGTGCTGCGGCGAGGCGAGTTGTCGATGCCGGGTGACATCGTACCAAGAGGATTCCCTGCGTTTTACGATAGCGGCCATCGCTACGTTGTCCCCGAGAATCAAAGTGGTCGGCTGGAACTTGCTCGTTGGCTAACGGATCCCGCCCATCCACTGACGGCACGCGTGATCGTCAATCGCATCTGGCAACATCTTTTCGGTGAGGGTTTGGTTCGGACGGTCGACAACTTCGGTTCTGACGGCCAGACGCCCAGCCATCCGGCGTTGTTGGACCACTTGGCGACACAATTCGTCGCGCACGATTGGTCGATCAAGTGGCTCGTTCGCGAAATCGCACTTTCGCGCTCTTACCGGCAAAGTTCCGACTATCGAGACCAAGCATTCCAACAGGATCCGGAAAACCGACTACTTTGGCGCGCCAACAAACGACGACTTGATGCCGAGGTGATCCGTGACGGAATGCTCGCACTCGCACACCGACTCGATTTCTGCCGCCCCGATGCTTCGCTGGTTGCCAACATCGGAAATCGCCCGGTTTCGATCATTGGTTTCGATAAACGTGTCGCCGCCGATCTGGACGGATCGCGGTATCGTTCGGTGTACCTGCCGGTGATTCGCGACCGCCTGCCTGACGCAATGGAACTTTTCGATGGAGCCGAACCCAGCTTGGTGACCGGCAAACGGCAAACGACCAATGTACCGCTGCAAAGCCTGTATTTGCTGAACAGTGAATTCCTGATGCAACAATCGGACGCTCTCGCTGCACGCATCCAGCGATACGCGAGATCGCAAACGGACCGCATCACCCTGGTCATTGAACTTTGCTTTTGCAGGGCTGCTGAACCGGACGAAATAAGAATCGCCAAACAGTTTCTAGGCAAACAGCCGGATGTTCGTCGATGGTCCGAGTACTGCCAAGCTCTTTTGTGCACCGCGGAATTCCGCAACTTGGATTGAATAAGAATCGACTGCAAGTTCTCACTTTCGCGCAACGATCATGAACATTCCGAACCTAAGCAACGAACTTCAGCACACTGTGTCACCAGCCCGAACGCATCTGGCAGTCCGGGATGGTGACGCACTCATCTCGCGGCGGACGGCGCTACAGTCTGTTGCGGCAGGACTGGCATCGATCGCGACGACGACGCTGCTGCATCAACAGTCCGCCTCGGCATCGGACGTCACAGAGTCGCCCGATAAAACCCACCACCGGGCAACGGCAAAACGCGTGCTCTTTCTTTGCATGCGAGGCGGGCCCTCGCACGTGGACCTGTTCGACCACAAACCTCACCTGCAGTCGGTCGGCTCGGCGCAGGGGAATCGCCGACTATTGCCTTCGCCGTTCAAGTTTTCCCGCCACGGCGATTCGGGTCTGTGGCTATCCGAAGTCCAACCGCACCTTGCCCGACACGTCGATGACGTGTGCATGATTCACAGCATGCACACCGATCTGCCGAATCATCCGCAAGCGTTCGGACAGATGCACACGGGCAGCTTTCAGTTCGTGCGTCCCTCGCTCGGCGCCTGGACTCTGTATGGCTTGGGCAGCGAAAATGAAAACCTGCCCGGCTTTGTCACCATCAATCCTCCGGCCGATTTTGGCGGGGCTCGTAATTACGGCAGCGCATTCTTGCCGGCAATCTGTCAGGGCACAAAGATTGGCGCCGGCCAAATTCCCGCACTGTATAAGAACCTGTTGCGCAAAGAGGCATCCAAGACTCCGCCTTTGCCACACCTATCCAATACCCGGATGACGCCGGGACAACAGCGTGAACAAGTGGACTTGGTGGCAAGAATGAATCAAGCCAAACTGAGACGCGACCACTACAACCCTGAGGTCCAAGGAGCGATCGATTCCATGGAACTGGCCTTTCGCATGCAGCGAGACGTTCCCGATGTCCTCGACCTTGCGGACGAATCCAAGGAAACCCTCGACGCGTACGGCATCGACCAAGGACCAACGGACACGTTCGGGCGACAATGCTTAATGGCGCGGCGGTTGATCGAAGCCGGCGTACGTTTCGTGGAAGTCACCGCGCCGGCGAACTGGGATCACCACCGATTATTGAAAACTCAATTGACGTCCGCCTGCGAGACGACGGATCAACCGACGGCCGCTTTGCTGCAAGACCTGAAATCGCGAGGCCTGCTGCAAGATACGCTGGTGATCTGGGCGGGCGAGTTCGGACGGACTCCTTTTGTGCAAAGCTTTGACGGCCGCGACCACAATAACCAAGGCTATACCATCTGGATGGCGGGCGGTGGCGTCAAAGGCGGCATTACGTACGGCGAGACCGACGAATTTGGCGAGAAAGCGGTCGTCGATCGCGTCCACATTCATGACTGGCACGCGACGATCCTTCACTTGCTGGGATTTGATCACACCAAGCTGACGTACAACTACGCCGGGCGCGACTTTCGCTTGACCGACGTCCATGGCGAAGTCGTCTACGGCATCATCGCATAACGGATCATCGCTTAACGGATTATCGCATAGCGACCAGAGCGGGAACCGTTTGGTCACCGCGCACAAGTTTTCTGCAGACGAACATGCTGCACATGAACCCACGCGGACTAGGCGATTCACCTAGCCGCGAGATATTACTTTGACCATGGTTCAGTTACGTTGACCGCGGTTCAATATCCTACGCGTTGATTTTCCAACCTTCGCGGTATTCGCGTCGAATTTGCGCATTCAGGTCGGGACGTCCCGGAACTTCCATGTTTTGGCTATCCCATTTCAAAGGAGCTTGCGAGTTCCGCTGTGCCATCACGCCCAACAGGATTGTCTCGGTCATCGGTCCGGCCAAACTGAAATTCGATTCCGCTTGCGGAATACTTCCCGTGACCGCGTCATACCACTCGCGATAGTTGTCTTCGCCATTGGCGCGGGGCATCGATTCTTCTGGCCACTCAAAGCCATCCAGGTCCGGCGATCCTTTCAAGATCCAATTGTTTTTTGCGCGATGGAAGAACAATTTACCTTCATCGCCAATGATGACGCTGCCGTATTGCGAGAAATCAACGCCTTCAAGGACTTCTTCGCTCGGGTGATGGTACTGTTCGCCGTTCTTGATCAGTTTCCAACTGTCACGATCAAAGTGTGCGTCAACGTATCCGTCGTACCAATGATATTTGAATCCATCTTTCGCGGAATATTTGTTTGCAGCAAAGTCCCAAGTGATGATCGAGTTGATGGGAGGCGAGAGTTCCGTCGCGCCATTCTGCTGTGCTTTGACACTGACAGGTGCCCCCGGGTCCATCGCCCAATATCCCATGTCCATGATGTGACATGCCATGTCGCCCAGTGCACCGGTCCCGTAATCCCACCATCCACGCCAAGCAAAAGGAGCGATCAACGGGCTGTATTCGACGAACGGCGCAGGCCCGATCCATTGTTGCCAATCGATTCCCGCTGGGACCGGTTCTTTCGCGGGCGGTTTGGCAAATCCTTGCGGCCAAATCGGCCGGTTCGTCCACGCATGAATTTCTTGCACTTTGCCCACGACGCCTGCACGCACCAGCTCGACACACCGGCGCATGTGACTGTTCGCGTGGGCCTGATTGCCCATCTGAGTCTTGACCCCCGTTTCCTTCGCAATCTTTGCCATCATTCGCGCTTCCCAGATGCCGTGAGTCAGCGGTTTCTGGCAGTAGACATGTTTGCCCGCCTGCATCGCCATCGACGAAGCGTGATAGTGGTGATGGTCGGGCGTCGAGACCGTGACCGCATCGACCTTGTCACCCAAGTCCGCGAGCATTTGTCGATAGTCGGTAAAGAACTCTGCGTGAGGAAACTCGTCTCGGATTCCGCCGAGCCGCTTCATCTTGCCTTCTAGCCTGAAAAACTTGGACGTGTCGACGACGTCGCACAACGCGACCACTTCGAAACCGGCTTTATTAGCACCGGCGACGTCCGCCGCACCTTTGCCGCCGGCACCGATCGCTGCCAACGTCGGTTTTTCGATTTTCTTTTCCGCTAGCGCTGGAAAAAAGTGAAAGCCGGCAGCCGCACCAAACGCGACGCCAGCCGTTTTCGCAAACTGGCGTCGGTCAACAGAGTGAGGCTTTTTAACATCAGATTTTGAACTTGGGCTGCTGGAATTTTGCTTCGTCACGGCGGGCTCTCATCGGCGAAGTGGCGGGATTGGAAAACGATCCGCGTATTCTACATACCAGGCCACGGGCTGTGTGGAATCGCCAGGCCACCGGCCGTGTGGAATCGACGAAACACTTCGCGGATGATTCAGCGTCGCTTTTCCTTCCTGCCCGCACCCTCTAACTGACCCGCGAGGGTTCCGTTTCTATGAGTACCACCGTTGAAACACGCAATCGTTGGAGCCCAAATGATGATCGGTGCTCGCTATTGTGTCTGTGGCTGAATTCTTTGGTTCGATTGGGGATCGATCCGCCTGCCGATGATCCAAGTCGACGCGGTTCAACCGCAGCGAGCGCAGCACACCGATGTTGTCGAAAAGGTCGGGCCGCAGCAACTGCACCACGCTGCTGGCAACGGCACGATTCGCTTGCGGCAGCGCAGGCCGATCGGACGTCCGACGGTGCAACATGTCTCGCATGCTGGCATTCATTAACCAGGCAACCGTGCGTCGCGTTTTACCATCGCCATAGTCTCGTGATTCCTTCGCGTAAGTCTGTGCACGCACCGGATCGATCGCATATCGAATTTCATTGGGTGCCTGGATGTACATTCGGCCCAACAGCGAATCGGTCCACCGTTCGACGCCACGACGCAGCCGGTTCAATTTCACCGCTTCGGGCACACTGATGCCCCGCCCACGCAACATCAATTGCTGAACACGGTTGGTCGCTTCCATGTGCGACAAGAAAATGGCATGTGTGACTGGAGCCAGTTCGTCATCGGAATGCTTCTCATCCAATTCGGCGGCGATTGCTGAGATAACCCTCGTCAAAATCTGTGACACCAACACTTCCTCCAGGACCACAAAGTGGTCCCCCCACCATGCTCGCAACCGTTGATGATCACCGGTCGATTCAGCCATGCGGTATCTCGCCATGGCTTGGTGCCAGAGGTCAAAGCGTTTTCGCGATGTGACCCAGTAATGTGTCATCGCTGCAGCGGGAACCGGTTCATTTCGGTAAATGATCGACGGACCATGCTCGGACAAGACGGCGGCAATGTCGGCGAGGTAGACACAGTGCATGATGCGGGCACTCCGGAAGTGAAACATGATCCATCGAAATCGAACCAAATTCACTCATGCACGCGCTATGCCGCGACCGCAACTGCCAACACGCCAAATCACCTAACCCCATGCCTCATCACGCCTTAACGACAGAGACACGCAGCCACCGCGATCCCACGATCAGTGGCACCATGTTGCCAAAAAACAACACCCGTTTCATAAAAGAATCAGCCCCCGCGCCAAAAAGGGGAAACCGCGCCAAAAAGGGGAAAGGGGTTTTATTTGGTTAATTCACTGCCGCTGGCGGATGAACGGTTAGCTCTCGGGCAATTTGCGAGGGCGTCCTCGTGGTCGTACTGTTGACCACGTGCCCGTTCGTTCACACGTCTCCTCGACCCACTCTTCGCTGCCGAAAGGTCGACCCCGTGAGACGCACGTGCGGATGGCTTCGAGTTCTTTCTGGCTCAATGCCGCGTTGGTGCGTTTGGTCCAGCCCGGAGGTCGCCGGATCGGCCATTTCGAAAGGAGCTTCGGTTCGCGATCGCAACGTTGGTGCCATCGATACAGCGATCCAAACTGCCAATCTTCCGCACGTTTGACCAGCTTTGCGCGTAGCGCGTTGCGTTCGACGTAACGGCATACCGTTAAGAAATGAGCATCACTTTGGATGGGAAAGCTTTTAAAGGGGCCCTGATAAACATGACCCTCGCCCCTCGTATGATGGTGAGCGTGATATCGCAACGTGTGAGTTGAAGCCAGCCATCCACAGAACGTACCCATCACGCCATCTTTCTGAGGACGAAGGATGAGATGCCAGTGGTTCGGCATCAAGCAGAACGCGAACAGATCGATGGGGTACTTTTCGAGCCCTTCAAAAAGCAATGTCAGGAACGCTTGATAATCTCCCGCCTTGCGAAAGATCTTCTGTCGTCGATTACCTCGATTAATGGCGTGGTAGATTCCCCCCGCCTCATCGGGCCGTTTCGTTCGCGGCATCGCGGCACCCATCGTTAGATCTAAGGTCTCAACAAACCAGGTGCAGAGTATACATTCTTCAACCTCCTTTAAAACCCCCTTCCCCTTTTCGTTCTTAAAAACCCCTTTCCCCTTTTGGGGTGGGTGATTCTCCGCAGTCTTTTAGGAACTGATTTAGAAATTGGTGCATGAATTCCTCTCGCTGCTGGGCGATCTGACGCGCGGGCTCGGTGTTTAGCAGGGCGCGCAGCTTGAACAGTTTTTCATGGAAATGCCCGATACCAGATTTCGAATCGGGACCAAGATTGCCGGGCTCATAAAATGGTTGCCCCTTGACGGCACCGTATTCGATCGTGCGGACGATTCCGATCGCGCCCAACGCATCAAGCCGATCGGCATCTTGGACGATCTTGCCTTCTAGCGACAACGTTTCCGGGTCGATGCCTTTGCGAAACGATATGTTGTCGACAATCTCCACGACATGATCGATGGTCGCCAATGACGCGCCGAGTTCAATGAGAATGATTCTTGAAAATTCGGCACTGCGTTCGACGCCATCGTTGAACTTCGCATCACCAATATCGTGAAGCAACGCGGACAGCTCGACCACCAAACGATCGCCACCGATCTGTGCTTGGATTTCGCGTGCCGAATTGACGACCCGCCAAACATGGTCCAGTCCGTGTCCGGCCTGCTGCCCACCCATCCGCTGCACAACATGCAGCCGAGTTTGTTCGACTAATTGTCGCTCGCTGTCATTCATCGGCGTGTCATCCTTCATGAGTTTTGTCCCGTCATGGTTATCACACTTTGTTATGATTGCGAACCAAACATCGATGCTGATTTAATCCTCAGACGGGAACATAGCCTTATGCCTCGCCCTCGTCGAATCCTCGCGTTCTGCGGGTTCGTCTTTCCTGCTATCTGTTTTGCGGCGGAATCGACAAATGATCCGAGGGACCGACGTCCGCCCAATATTCTGTTTCTTGCGGTCGATGACTTGCGTTGCGAACTCGGCTGCTATGGGGTCGACGCAATCATTTCGCCCAACATTGATCGACTTGCCGCGTCGGCGGTTAAGTTCACACGCGCGTATTGCCAATTGGCGGTTTGCAACCCGTCGCGCGTCAGCGTGATGACGGGAATGCGCCCTGACACCACGATGGTTTGGGACTTGCGGTCCAAGTTTCGCGAGACGATTCCCGATGCAATCACGATGCCTCAACACTTTCGCCAACACGGGTATCACGCCGTTTCCTTCGGAAAGATTTTTCACAATCCGTGGCCCGATCAAGTCTCTTGGGACGAACCGCATCGTTGGCCGCAAGACGCCAAATTATGGTCCAAGGAATCTCAGCAAAGGCTTGCCGAATACCGCCAACAAATGCGAAAGGAGGGGAAGAATCACGCACAGATTCAGCGAATGCGTGCTCCTGCAATCGAGGTCTCGTCGCTCAGCGACAGCGAACACCGAGACGGTGCGATTGCCGATCAAGCGATTTCGGCACTCGATCGACTGGCCAAACTTGAGCAACCGTTTTTCTTGGCAACCGGCTTCGTACGCCCGCATTTACCGTTCGTCGTTCCAAAGAAGTACTGGGACCTCTATCGCCGCGAAGACATCCGTCTGGCTACCAATGGTTATCTGCCCAAGAACATGCCGGAACTTGCGTTCGGATCGAGCCCCCAAGGCGGATTTTACGAATTGCGTGACTACATGGACTTTGCCGATGCGGTGTGGCCGCTGGACGGTTCGCTGACACCTGCACAGCAGCGTGAGTTGAAACACGGCTACTATGCCGCCGTTTCCTTTATCGATGCCCAGATCGGTCGACTGCTGGACAAACTTGACGCGTTGCACTTGACCGATGACACGATTGTCGTGCTCTGGAGCGACCACGGCTGGAAACTCGGCGAGCACAACGGATGGTGCAAACAAACCAATTTTGAAATCGACACACGCGTCCCCCTGTTAATTCGTGACCCTCGAATCAAATCAGGTGGTGCCGTTTCGAATTCGCTCGTCGAACTGGTCGATCTGTATCCGACGTTGTGCGAATTGTCCGGCATCCCATCACCGGATTTCTTAGAGGGCGCATCGCTTGCCCCGATCCTTGCGGAGCCCGACCAAACAGTAAAGACAGCCGCCATCAGCCAATTCCCACATCGGCGTGGGCGAGAAACGTTCATGGGGTATTCACTGCGAACGGACGAGTTTCGCTACACGGTCTGGATCAGCTCAACCAGTGGAGCTGTTGCTGCTCGCGAACTGTACGATCACCGCGTCGACACCCAAGAGAACGAAAATGTCGCGGATGCCCCGCAGCACGCCGAACGCATTGAACAACTTGATTCTCTGCTTTGGGAAACGATTCCGAATCCGATGGCGGAATTCAATGCACTGCTGAAATCCGCATCTTGATGCGGATTTACGGCGACCATGTTTTTTACGGTGGATGAACGTGCGCCCATCGCTCGCGTCCGCTAGAATCTTCCTGGCCTAGACCTGCCCTATTTTCTTCCTTTCCTCAATGAATTTCCGATATGAAAACCGCTTTCGCTCTGCTGCTGGCATGGCTGTCGCTTACCCAAACAGGAAACGCTTCGCCGCCCAATATTGTCTTTTTCTTTACTGATGATCAGACGATCAGCACGATCGGTTGCTATGGCAACGAGGTCGTTCAAACCCCGAACATTGATTCGCTGGCGAAGCGTGGCGTTCGGTTCGAAAACGCGTTCGTCAGCCACTCGATTTGCTGGGTCAGCCGTACGACGATTCTCAGCGGTTTGACCGGACGAACTTACGGGACGATTGGCAATCACGAGCAAGCACGAGCCGAAGCCGTCGATGAATTGTATTCGGACATTCTGCGTGACAACGGCTACCGCACGGGTTACTTCGGAAAATGGCATGCGAAAATGCCAAAGGGATACAAGCCAGAAGATCACTTTGACGAATACGAAGCGATTTTCCGCAATCCGTTTTACAAAAAGCAACCCGATGGCAGCCTGCGTCACACGACCGAACTGATTGTCGATCGCGGGATCGACTTTGTGAAATCCCAGCCCAAAGACAAGCCGTTTGCACTGAACATGTGGTTCAACGCGTGTCACGCCGAAGACGGCGATCGGCGTCCGGGGATAGGCCATTTCCCCTGGCCGCGAGCGGTCGACGGGATGTACGACGATGTCGAAATTGCGCCGCCCAAGCTGAACGCCCCCGAGATCTTTGAAGCGTTGCCGGACTTTTTGAAAACGACAATCAATCGCGAGCGGTTTTTCTGGCGTTGGAATACCGACGAAAAATACCAGACAAACGTGCGAGCTTATTATCGCATGGTCACTGGAATCGATGGAGCGATCGGGCGTTTTATGGACGCGTTAGCCGAAGCCGGATTGGCCGACAACACGATCATCGTGTATTCCGCCGACAACGGATACTACATGGGTAATCGTGGACTCGCCGGCAAGTGGACGCACTATGAAGAATCACTGCGTGTTCCGCTGATTGTTTGTGACCCCAGAGTCAAGGCGTCCGAACAAGGCAAGACGACCAATGCGATTGCACTGAATCTGGATTTGCCTGCGACATTCTTGGACTGGGCCGGGGCGGACGTTCCGGATCGTTACCAAGGCCACAGCCTTCAGCCAATCGTCACCGGTGACGAGCCATCGGATTGGCGAACGGAATCGTTCCACGAACATTTCGCCGTCCGCTCGAGGATTCCGGCGTTCGAAGGGGTCCGAAATGAAAACTTTAAGTACGTCCGGTACATCGATGATGACAACTACGAATTCCTTCACGACCTGAAGAACGACCCCGACGAATTGATCAACTTGGCCGGTGATCCCAAGCATGCCGAAACACTGCGGGCGATGCGGGAGCGTACGACGGCGCGCGTCGACGAACTCGGCGGCCCGCTTGAACCGTTAAAAGGCAACTTCACGGCATCCACGCCGCCGCACCCAGTCGCGTCCGCAGCAGTGAGCCAACGCGCCGATGAAGACGGGTTCGTCTCTTTGATCAACGGCAATCGGCTGGCGGGTTGGACCGGGGACGAGAAGTACTGGTCGGTTAAAGATGGTGTCCTGACGGGTGTGACCGATGGCTCGCTAAAGATGAACCGTTTCATCACGTGGAAACATTCGACGATCAAGAATTTCGACTTGCGAGTGAAGGTACGGATCAGCGAAGGTGGCAACAGCGGACTTCAGTATCGCGGGACGTCGCGTCCGGACCTGGGACTGGATGTCGTGACGGGTTACCAGTGCGATGTGGTGTCCAATAACCCCAACTACAACGGCATGTTGTACGAAGAGAAAGGTCGCCGAATTCTTTCTCATACCGGCGAAAAAATTGTGATTGACGAGAATGGGCAACCCTGGATCGTTGGGTCCATGCCGGTCAAAGAGTTCGAACCGGAACAGTGGCATGATTACCGCGTCTTGGTCCGTGGCAATCATCATCAACATTGGATCGATGGTCATCCGACAGCCGACGCGATCGACCTTGATGCCAATGGCCGAACGCTCGAAGGCGTCTTAGCGGTCCAGGTTCATGTCGGCCCGCCAATGAAGGTTGAATACAAAGATTTCCGAATCAAGCACCTTCCCGACGACATTCCATTGCAGACCGCCGCGGATCATCCGATCCCCAACGGTTCCAAGGGTGTTCGTCCCCAAGGAAGGCTGCCCAAAGATTGGAAACCGCCGGTTTACTCGAGCGATCAATAGCTTACTCGAGCGATCAATAGCCGCGGCCATGCAACTCGGTTCGGGCCGTCGGAGTTAATTCACCGCGAGCATGCTTGCAGCAATGCGGGCTTGCCTGCAACGCGGGTCAGCCGTGCAGGCCTGCTAGCCGTACGGATCCTAGATCCACTCATGCCGGGACTGCGTTTGTCCCGGCATGAGCGCTATTTCGGTTCGATCGATGCAAGGCTGCAACTTACGGCAGGTCAATCGTTCTCAAGGACAACGATTGATCGCTATTTTGAACCATCACGATGGCCGTCGTTTCGCTTGCCTTGTCAAGTTGCACGACGCCGTCGAGCGATTCGATCGTTTCATAAGGCTGCCCCGCGGTTCCGCCGCCGGAAACCGGTTCGGTCAAACCATCGTTCGCGGCCAAGTCATCGGTGCTGATTTTCATCACGCCACGAGCACTATTGGCCATCAACAAGTAGTCTTTGCCACCTTGGCGGTACGCGATCATGTCCAGCGGCTTGTTGCGATTACCGAGTTCGGCGACCGTTGTCCCGCGCACCTTGCTGGTATCACCAAGTTTCTTGACAGGAATTTTCACCAGCGGCGTGCATGTGTAACCCGCAAGCAAGCTGGGTTCACCATCGATATTGAATGGGATGAACGTCTGGATCGCGGCGGTGTCTTCATCGCGACCGTGCGCGGCATGAAAAATCTCGACTTGGATCGCTTCGGAAGATTCACGAAACGGAAAATCGAATTCGATCACGCTGCTTGGCGAATCGGCGGCCGAGAGTCCCGAAATTAAGACCCGGCCGCCCATGTACGCAACATCCGTGATCGCTTCGGCTCGAGGATTCTTGCTGCGTCGGCCCATCTTTACCACTTTGTCCTCGGGTGGGTTCGGCAATGATGCGGTGGCATGACCGATCTTTTCCAGATTCAGCTCTTCCACTTCGCCGCCGGACGTGACCTTAGCGATGAACGGTTGTCCCGCGGCATCGCCGGAGACGAAGACGTTGCCGGTCTCGGGGTTCACGGCCATGTCTGCGATCGTCACTTGCTTTCCACCCATCGCCGCCATGATTCGAGTATCCGCGTCGGCGATATCGAACGCACCGCCCGCGGTCCCGGTGTCTTCGGTGTTCAGGGCATAGACCTTTGCGGCCTTGGCGTCCCCGATGAACAGCACGCCGGATGGACCAAACGACATTGGACCGGCCGATTGCAGCTGTACGGTCCCCGGCGTCAGCCCGTACAATTCGGCAGCGCCAACCGACGTGACGCCAAGCGCAACGCCGCAAGTCGTCAACAAACAACTCGCAAAGCGGCAACGCAAACTCTGTAGTGACATGAGACGCATGACACGAATCTCCAAAAGCATTGAGTGAAAACGAAAGAAACCCGTAGCGCTCGCAGACGCTCGACCGAGTCGTCCAACGAGGTTCAGTTTACGGTTTTCAAAGTGGGGCCACATGAGGTTCTTTGCAAAGTTTGCAAAAAAGGTCATTAGCAAAACGGACGAGACAATCCGCCAGAAAACAATGCATTTGATGTGTGCCGCTGGTGCCACTGCGAATCGCGAACATGTTAAATTGCCTACCTGGCCCTCTTATTTCGCCCACCGCTACAGAGATACCGCCGTGTTTCGATTCAGTCTGTCCAGGTTGCTCACCACGCTATCGCTTTTCACTGCGTTGACGGTTGCCGCCCAGGCTCGCCGGCCCAACATCATCTATGTGATGTTGGACGACGCCGGCTATGGCGACTTTGGTGCTTTTGGATCGCCGCACGTCAAGACGCCAACATTCGACCGGCTGTGCCGGGAAGGAATGAAGTTCACCAACCATTATTCCGGATCATGCGTTTGCGCACCAACACGATGCGTCTTGATGACGGGGTTGCACACCGGCCACGCCCGACGACGCGACAATACGGCGCAAGCGTTGATCAAGGAACTGAGTGCGACGAACGGACGTGCACTCGTCTTTCTCGAAAATGAAGACGTCACGGTCGCCGAGGCGCTCAAGGCGGCCGGTTATGTGACCGGCGGAATCGGCAAGTGGGGACTCGGGAATCCAGGTTTCGACGGAGTCCCAGAAAACCAAGGCTTTGACTATTGGTATGGCTATTTAGACCAAGTTCACGCACACGATCATTTCCCACCGGAGATTTGGGACGGGGGCAAGATGGTCAAGATTCCTGAAAATGAGAACGGCAACCAAGGCGTCTATATCCCTTACCGACAAGAAGAAAAAACGCTGGAATTCATTCGCGAGAATAAAGACAAAGAGTTCTTTCTGTACTTGGCGGTGACACCGCCACATGGCAAGTACATCATTCCGACAGACGACCCGGCGTTTGCCCAGTACGACCATCTCGCTGATGCCGGAAACGACAAATCAAAGAAAACGATTCAGCATTACGCGGCGATGATCACGCGCACCGATCAAACCATCGGCAAGATGATGCAGCTGCTCAAATCCCTGGACTTGGATGAAGATACGATCGTCTTTTACACGTCGGATAATGGACCAAACAACCAATTCATCAAGCCGCTCAATAGCGCCGCCGGCCTAAGAGGAACCAAGCGTGACCTGTTCGAAGGAGGCATCCGTGCCGCGATGGCGGTCCGCTGGCCAGGGCATGTCCCCGCCGGAAAGACCAGCGACTTCATTTGGGACATGCGAGACTTCTTTCCGACCGCGTGCGAACTGGCCAATGCCGAAGCGCCGGACCACTTGGATGGCATGTCCGTGGTCCCGACCTTGATGGGCAAATCCCAACAAGGTCGTCAGATGCATTACTGGGAATTTTACTCACCCTTTCAACAATCGGTGCGAATGGGCCCCTGGAAGGGAATTCGATTCGGTACCGAAGAACCAATCATGCTTTTCAATTTAGACCAAGACCGATCTGAGACGACCGACATCGCCGCGCAACATCCCGAAATCGTCGCTCAGATGGAATCTCACATGACGGCGTCGCACGCTGAGTCGAAGTACTTCCCGGTCCAGAGATATGCCTCGAAGAAGCAACGTTAAGGTTGGCTCGTTGAGAATCGACTGGCAGACTCACGGCTGGCCATTCTTGCAGTCTGGACCATGAAGTATTTTCCATTGACCAAGGGCACGTTCGAACACCAATTCGGGATTCGCGCGCTGCGTGAAAACGAATCGATCATCGAAGTCACCGATCAATATGCCTCGGAAACTTCACTCAAGCAAAGCCTGCTCGAACGAGCGCCAGGTGAATACTTTCAAGCGCTCAGTGGCTCGTCGAGGGCGCAGCGCGATGTTGCCACGATGGTTCTTGCCGCACTCAAGTCGCTGCCTGACGCCCATCGACCGCCGGCGCTGGCGACGGAGAACTTAACCATCAAGAACTTGGCGACTGATGACGCCCCGCCGCTGCTGTCAATCAGCCGCCGCGTGCAGGAAGACCTGACCATCTTGCGAAACGACCCGGCAAATGGTTTTCCGCTGATCGCAGGCTGCGTTTGCTTTCCCAGTGGATGGTGTATTGCCGACAAGATCGGGCAAAACTTGATGGATGTCCATTTGCCAGTGCCGGAATTCGCCAGCGCGCTGGCGGATGCCACAAATAATCTGTTACAGCGATTGAAAGTCGGACGCCCGGTATGGCGTACCAACTGGGGTGTTCGCCCCAGTGGTCAACTGGACCAATCGCCGCAACATCGGGCTTATCTCGATGAACAATTGTCACAAGTCGACGCTGAAAATGCCGGTCAGCGCTGCTACTTTCGCGTCGAACGTCAGACGCTTGCGAGACTGCCCAGCGATGGCGACATCTTGTTTGCAATTCATACGCACCAACAACCGCTCGACATGCTAAGCCTGCAAGAGAAACAATCACTGCTAGGCGTGATCCGTTCGTGTCCCGAGCCAACGTTGATGTACAAAGGCATCTTACCGATGCGAGACGCGGTGACAGCGTACTTACAATCTGAAATACACTAAACTGCCGCCTTGATATTCCGTACCCTGCTACCGTCAACGACACCGCATGAACACCAAGCCCATCACTTCAATGAATGTTTGCATCGCAGCCAACCCAACGAAACGTTTTCAGTTGAACACGATCGTGATTGCATTGCTGTGCGCGATGTCTTGGACCGCGCCGATCCTGGCAAATCAACCGCAAGTATTATGGACGCAGTACTGCGTCGCCAACGGCACGTTGAAACTTGCGGCGCATACAGACGCTGATCCGGAAAGCCCCGTCGAAGCGACGGCCAGGTTGATGCGCCGAACCGGTACCGATTGGGAAACCATCTTGACGGTCGACATTGACCCGATCACCGCGATGGCCAAATTCAGGATCGACAACTGGGATGCCTCGACCAAGCACGCATATCGCGTGACTTGTGGCGAAAGCACGATCGAGGGCGTGATTCGTGCCGAACCCGATCCAGATTCGGGAACGCTTAAGATGATGGCAATTGCATGTGTGAAAGATGAGTTTTATCCGCAGTCCAATGCTGTCGCTCAGACGATCAGCCAGGACCCGGACCTTGTTTTCTTTGCGGGCGATCAGATTTACGAAAGCAACGCAGGCGGTGAGATCGTCGAAGCGGAATCCGAAGACGACCTGGTGCCTGCGATGGCCAATTATTTGGCCAAATGGCGAAGATTCGGCCTGATGTTCCGCGACTTGCTAAAGGATCGACCGTCGATACTGATTACCGATGATCACGACGTCTACGCGGACGACTTGTGGGGTCGTGGCGGGCGTCGAATGCGAGGCAACCGCACCACGGGCGGCTACCGAATGCATCCAAGTTGGGTGAATGCGGTCGAGGAAACACAGACGTGGCATCTTCCCGATGCGGCCAATCCCGGCCCATGGGGTGACGGCATTCGAGCCTACTTTACTTCGTTGGATTATGGCGGGGTCAGCTTTGCGATTCTAGAAGACCGAAAATTCAAATCCGCGCCATCGGAGGTGTTGGACGAGCCTATTTCAGCACCGGGTGCCGCGCGGAAAAACGACACGATGGAAGTGATCGAAGACCCTTCCTTTGATGAAACAAAACTCGATCGCGAGAGCCTGCAACTGCTCGGCGAAACGCAAGAGAAATTCGTAACCGAGTGGTCTGCCAAGGTTCAGGAACAAAGTCGATTAGCTGCCGTCCTTAGCCAGTCACCGTATGTCAATGTCGGCAATTACAACCGCGACTTTGGAGATATGGATTCCAATGGATGGCCACAGTCGGGCCGCAACCGCGCGTTGCGAGCGATCAAGCCATCACAGGCCGTCATGATCTCGGGTGATATTCACTACGGCACACTCGTGCAGCACGGCATCGACCAATGGGGTGATGGACCATGGTCGTTTTCGGTTCCCGCATTCACATCGAATCAGAATCGTACTTGGAATCCTCGTCAAAGCGCCAGCGGCGGCGAGGTTCCTGGCGTCGAAGGATCGGGTAATCACCGCGACCGATTTGGCAACCTGATGACGTTGGTCGGAAAGGCGGACGGCTTGCAGGGATACGGAATGGTTTTGTTTGACAAGAACCTGCACCAAATCACTCTTGAAATTTACACTTTCGATTCCAACCGAGAACCGAAACAGGTTCCGGTCGCTGGTTGGCCGAAAGTCATTCAGGTCACGAAATAGTCTACGGAGTCCATCGTCATGCGAACGTCACGACACACGCTGCTGCTGCTTTCAATGATCTTTGGACTCGGCTGCGCAATGATCCTTGGAATCGGCTGCGCGTCGATGGCATCAGCCGCCGACCGGCCGAACATCGTGGTGTTCATCTCTGACGATTTAGGTCGGCTCGATACATCGGTGCATGGATCACCGGATGCCCGTACGCCGACGATGGACTTGTTGGCCGAATCGGGAATGGTATTTGACAATGCGTACGTCGCGTCGCCGTCGTGTTGCCCGAATCGATTTTCGCTACTGACCGGATTGATGCCGTCACGACATGGCGCGCATCCCAATCACAGCCAAGTCAAACCGGGCACGTCGTTTCTGCCACCGATGTTCCAACGCCTCGGATACCACGTTGCCTCATTCGGAAAGGTCGCCCACGGCCGCAGCGGCTTCGACGGCTGCGACTTCAATTCCCCACCGCCGCGTGACATGTCGGTGAATGTCAAAAAGCACTTTGCCGGCAAGTCGATCGATCAGCCGATTTGCTTGTTTGTCGGTGATCGTCGGCCACATGTGGCGTGGACGAAAGATTGCATCTACGATCCCGAAAAAATCACGCTGCCGTCTTATTTGATTGATACGCCTGAGACTCGTCAGCATTGGGCCAGATACCTATCAGACGTCACCGGTATGGATCAAGAGATGGGACGGATCTATCGATTCGCACAACAATCGTTCGGTGACAACTTTATCTTCCTATTCACCAGTGACCACGGTGGTCAATGGCCTCGCGCCAAATGGAATTTATACGATGCGGGAACACGCGTCCCACTGATGGCGTGCTGGCCGAATCACATTGCCCCGGGAACACGCACCGACGCGATGGTCAGTTGGGTCGACATTTTGCCAACGTTGATCGATTTGGTTGGTGGCGAAGCTCCGTCAGACATCGACGGCCGATCGTTCAAAGACGTGTTGCTGGGCAACGACAGCACTCATCGAGACAAGATTTTCACGACGCATACCGGTGATGGTGAAATGAACATTTTTCCGATGCGAAGCGTTCGCGTCGGCAACTTCAAATACATCCACAACCTGTGCCCTGACGCATATCACACCAACCATTCCGATCGCGACCGTAAAGACGGCGCCGGAGCGTACTGGGACTCGTGGGACGCTGCCGCGGCCGAGGATTCACGGGCCGCTGCGATTATCAAAGCGTACTACACGCGAGTCGAACACGAACTATTCGACCTCGATGATGACCCAAGTGAACTTAGGAATCTGGCGAAACTGCCCGAGCACCAGAGCCGGCTGCATGACATGCAGCAGCAACTCGCCGAGTGGACGAAGCAGCAGGGCGATGACCTGCTGCCCCATCGTGAACCGTATCCGAACACACAACCGCTGCCCGATCTGCGGACACAGAAAAAGCAACGTCGCAAATCAGTCGCGGCACCCTGAGTGTGCCCCTGGTCATCGTCACAAATTATTTCGCGTACGCTTTTGCAATTTCACCCTCCGGTGACAGATTGCCGGTCGACCACAACAAGCCACGGACGATCAGGTCCAAGTAACGCTCATCACCGACCGTTTCGTTGTTGTGTCCCAGCGTCGTGCTGAAGATTTTTGTTTTGTTCGGCCCGTACAGATTGGTCCAAGCGACGGCGGCCTTCGCTTGAACGGGCCTTGCATCGGGATTTTTCTTCAGCTCTTTCTGACGCGGTGCCTGCAATTGATCGCCACTGGCTAAAACGGAGGTCCCACTGAAGACGCGAATGTTGTTGTACAGTTCCTCGTCGATCGTCTTCCAGGCTTTAAACCCTTTTGTGATCGGGTGGTCCGCGTCGACATACGTCACATCAATGGGCGACTGTGGCCCATGAGCGGCTGACTGCACCCCGATCATTTCGTACCAGCCCGCGTTGTCGGCGCCGTTTTCAACGGGCTCGCGGTAATCGCCCCAACGATAGCTGTGCATTGCGCAGTGCAGGTTGACCGCGGGGACTCCCGATTGATGTGCCGCGAGAATGCGATTGACGTAGGGCTGATCGGTGACTTTCGCCGAACATTCGTCGTGGATCACCACGTCAAAGCCATCCGCCCAGTCGTCCGACTCGTAGATGTCAAATGTGGTCGTCGTCTCAGTACTCTCGTTAAAGACGACCGTCACATCTGCGTTGATACGCTGTTCGATACCATCTTTCAGCAGCTTGGTTTGTGACGCGTAATCATGGCAACATCCGCCGGCAACGATCAGTACCTTCAGCACGCCCGGCTTGGTCGAGACATCCTGGGCACTGGCCGCTGAGAAGATCGTGGGAACCAAAACGAGCGTCATCAAGAGTCGGGTGTAATATTTCATAGAATCTTGGATCATTCTGCTGGGGGAGAGATTGAGTCGGCTAGATTGCCATCCCGAGATTATATCTAAACTTCTCTCGCGCACTGCCCATGGACAGACAGGGTGCCGAACCGGGCCGGAACAACATCGATGAGACCTTCTCCGAACGTACGGTCCGCCTATACTGTTAAAACAACGAATCATGGGCACTGTTGGAACAAATCACGGGCCCGTCGCCGGCCTCACACCACGACCAAGGAAACCACGAACGATGAGCGTACAGATCGACGCTACCTATCTGGGCGAACTGAGCGTACGGGCAACGCATGGCCCCAGCGGTAATGAGCTATTGACCGATGCCCCGACGGATAACGGTGGCAACGGGACATCATTTTCGCCAACCGACTTGGTCGCTAGCGCATTAGGCACTTGTGTGCTGACCATCATCGGACTCGTCGCGGATCGGCACGCGCTGGATATGCGAGGCACCAAAGTCCGCGTCATCAAGAATATGACCAACCAACCGGTTCGGCGGATTGCATCGCTGACAACCGTCGTGACGGTCGCGGCTGGGTCGGTCACAGACGCTGAAATGCGAAAACGGCTGGAAGCTGCGGCCCGGAAATGTCCTGTGCACCAGAGTCTGCACGCGGAGATCGATGCCCCTATCGAGTTCATTTACGAATAGGAATCGCCGTGGATCGGTGAAAATGGGGCGGAACCGCCCATCGTCGCCTCGCCGATGCCGGTGCGTGCAACCGTTTCGTACAACCTTGTCGTGCAACCGTGTCCCGAGTGAGCCACAAAAAGCCGGCGTCGGTGCATCAGCGTCGTTCGGTGATTTATGCACCGCCCCCCGTATCTGGGAATCAAAGCATCGCGAATTTGCTCGCTTTTCGATCCAATCGTCACGACAGTAGTGCCGTCCCAGGCCCAGTCACCGGTAACGAGCCGTTTGCGTGTTTTGGGTCCTTCCGATCTAATTTACCGCTGCGCATCGCTCGACCGCTTGATCGGTGGCGATGCTCCGATCGGTTGCTTCGCTTTTTTGCCATGTCGCTCTGCTTCGGCGTATCACTAGCGGCTCCGCCTTGTTCGTCCACTGTTACCGCGTTTTCCTCGACTGCTTCCCTCCATGCAACTTCCCGTTATTTCGGATTCGAACCGTCCCGCCCGCAAAGATTCGCCTGAAGTTCAGGGCGACGACTCCACGCGGGGTCGATACGCGGTCGTTAGTTTGGGCTGCCCTAAGAACCTGGTCGACACCGAGCAGATGCTAGGACGTCTGGACGAAGACGGATACCGGATGGTCGACTCGGTTGATTCCGCTGATTTCGTCGTCGTCAACACGTGCGGATTCATCGATTCGGCGAGAGAAGAATCACTGGGCGCAATTGACGAAATGTTAGCCCTCAAACGAGAGGGCAAAATTCGCAGCGTCGTCGTCACCGGATGCCTAGCCGAGCGTCAACAGGGCAAACTCTTGGAAGCGCGTCCGGAAATTGACGCGATGGTCGGCGTCTTTGGACGCAACGAAATCGTTTCTGTCATCGACCGACTGCAATCGGGCGTGGATGAGCAACAAAAAGTATTCCGACCCGCTGCGATTCGGCCTCTCAGCGATGCCGTTCGCTCGCCTGTCACGCCACGACACTTTGCGTACTTAAAGATCAGCGAAGGCTGCGATCGACTGTGCACGTTCTGTGCAATCCCCAAGATGCGAGGCAAGCACTACAGCAAGCCGATCGAGCAGGTAGTCGACGAGGCCAAGCGGTTGGGCGACAGCGGCGTTCGCGAAGTTGTCATTGTCGCTCAAGACACGACGTACTACGGCAAAGACTTGTACGGCGAACCGCGTTTGACCGAACTGTTGACCGAACTGGACAAAATCGAATCCATCGACTGGATTCGCTTGATGTACTTTTACCCGATGTACATTGACGATGCCTTGGTCGATACGCTTGCCGGTGCCAAACGAATTTTGCCGTATATCGATATGCCCCTGCAACACGCCAGCGACACGATGCTGAAGCGGATGGCTCGCAAAACGACGCGCAGCCTGCAGGAAGAGATTCTCGGCAACCTCCGCTCTCGAATCGATAATCTGGTGATGAGAACCACCATGATCACCGGTTTCCCGGGCGAAACCGACGACGATTTTCAACAACTGGCCGACTTTGCCGCGCAACAGCGTTTCGAACACCTCGGCGTGTTCACTTACTCGGTCGAAGAGGATACGCCCGCGGCAAAACTGCCCAACCGAGTCCCCGCCGAGATTGCCCAGCAGCGACACGACGAACTGATGGGAATTCAACAAGACATTGCGTTTGAGTGGACACAGGGGCGTGTCGGCACCGTCGAGGATGTGATTATCGACTCACCGCTGCCCGATCAAGATGGCGTATGGATCGGACGCACTCGAGCAGAAGCGCCCGACATCGATGGCGTCGTCTACGTCTCTGGCGCAGGCCCAGAAAGTAACCTGGGTGTGGGCACGATCGCACCGTGCGAAATTGTCGCCGCCGATGGATACGATCTGGTCGCAGCCCCGCTGGATTGACCGCTTGGTCGCATCGCCACTGGACTGCCCCCCCTTGGTCGCATCGCCGTTCAGGTGGGGCACGACCGGACTGTCCGGCGCGAGTTCGCCATCGAACTCAACTAGAACAATTCTGGTAACCACGGCGGCGGCCCCGAGAACGCCGCCGTGAACAATTCCAGCTGTTGCTCGACATCACGTCCGGTCTTCGATGTCGTTAATTCACCAATGTCAATCAATTGCGTCGGCGTCAGGTAGCCAGAAAACAGTGCTGCCAGCCAATCGATCTTGAGCTGCAAGCAACCCACGCCGCCGGGTTCCACACTCGCATTGCCGTTATCAATGTCGACCACCCACGCCCCGGCGTTCGCGTCAATCAAAGGGTCTTCGATTGCGAGATGCAGTTGTCCGGACACCGATGCCGGATAGCCTCGCGCGGCAATTGCGCCGGGCAGATGGACGATTCGCAGCAACCAGCGAAGCTGTTCTCGCACATTGACGATCGACCGAGTGGAATACAAAACCAGCGGGTCGACGGGACTGCCAAACCACTGAAAGTCTTGTTGCATCGAACGATGGTCATACAGCAGCGCCGCCAGACGGCCAAGCGACCGTGGCGAATTGGCAACGACATCGGTTGCCACCAACGGTTGTGGGATGCCATGCTCGCGAACGCCGGGCTTCAAGATCACGTAACCATCCGGCTTGGATTCGTCGCCCAGCAAGTAAGTGATACTGCCACGACCGTCAAAGGGATGCAATAAACGATGGAACAACCCATCGGTCCGCTGGAACAGTCCGTTTGATTTCTTGGCTCGAATTTGATCAGCGTATCGAAGCGCGCTCAACGGCGGAGTCTGTGATTTGGACGGGAAGCGAAAGATCGGCAGTTCACGCTGCAAGGGCAACCCTGAGGCGGCAAGATCGGACAGAGGCAGCGAGTACTTCGTTTGAGTCCCCGCCTGGGCGTAACCGCACTGCCGATAAAGTCGTTGGGTCGACGCGTAGAGGGACGAGAGTGGTATCCCCTCGTCATGCAATTCTTGCAGTGTCTGGCGCATCAACAATCCACAGGCTCCCGACCCGCGGTGAGCTGGATGAATCCCCACGCCCGAGACTCCGGCCGTCGCGATTTCGCGTCCGCCAAACCATTGTCCGACGCGATAGAACGCCAATCCACCAACCAATTCATTGCCGGTGAAAACGCCGCGTATGTTTTCTCGCCCGATCCGCTGGATGTACGTTTCCCAAACCTTCGGATCATCACTCAACAGCGACTCACCGGCGATTGACACGTATTGGTCAATGGATTGGTCAACCAAATCCACGTGGTAAGAACCCAATGTTCGGTTGGTCATGACAAATTCGGCTTGCAGGGATTGGCGTGGCTGAAAGAAAGGATCATCGTCGACTCAGCGGCATGACACGCTCGGTGAGGGTCAGGTTCTGGTAAATCAAGAACAACTTTACCGACCCATTTTCCGAATGAATGAGATGCCTGGGTCCCGCCGAATCATTCGGCCGTTGCGGATGACGGGTCGTCAGCGGCGTGATTGTCGCTACATTCTTTCGGCTTGTGGCGAACGTCTTTATTGTCTCACTCCGGATTTTGCTTGTGGCTTCTTGGTACGACCATCCTCAATACTTTGACATGGTATTTCGCGACGAAACGGCGGCCGAAGTCGCGTTTTTTGAGCTCGCGTTCGATCGCTTCGCGTCTGGGAAAGTCAGGCGTCTGATGGAACCTGGCTGCGGCAGCGGGCGATTGGTCGCGGCAATGGCCGCGAAAGGCTACGAGCTGACCGGCTTGGACCTGAGCCAACCGATGCTCGACTATTTGCGCCGCCGACTCACCCGAAGCGGTCATTCGGCGGACCTGGTTTGTGGCGACATGACCAAGATGGACTTTGCGAAAAAGTTCGACACGGTGTTTTGTACCTTCAACACATTTCGCCACCTGATGAGTGAGGACGATGCCGTTACTCATCTGCGATCGGTCGCGGACAATTTGCGCAAAGGCGGTCTGTACATCCTCGGGTTTCATCTGATTCCGATGGATGCCGACCCCGAATGCACCGAACGTTGGAAGGCCAAACATGGCGGCACAACAGTGAACGTGACGCTAAAGGTGATCGATTTTGACCGCAAAGCTCGCCGCGAAATGCTGCGTGTGTCCGTCAAAGCAGAAAAGCGGTCTGGAAAAATCGAGCGAATTCGCAGCGAGTTTCCGTTGCGAATCTACACGCCCGCACAAGCTAAGCGAACATTAGCCAAGGTCGCCGACGTATTCGACATTGTCGGCATTTATGACTTTGATTACGACATTGATGAACCACGCGAGTTCGACAACGACTTGACCGACGCCTTGTTCGTGCTGAAACGCCGCTAGCGGTTTTCGATTTGACAGCGATCGACCGATGCACGAACGATCCGCAGCACTTCGTCCAGCACTTCCTCGGCAGACATGCCGTCGCTTTGAACGACCACCGCGTCGTCGGCGGCACGCAAGCGACCGAGATCGCGACTGCTGTCCTCTTTATCGCGTCGATTTTGTGTTTCCAAGATTTCGGCCACGGTCATTTCACGTCCAACTTTGGCCAGTTGAACTTGCCTGCGGCGGGCTCGCTCTTCTGGTGACGCCGTCAAAAAAATCTTGCATTCTGCATGGGGAAACACATCGGTGCCTTGATCACGTCCCTCGGTGACAATATCGCGTCCTTCGGCGATTTGCCGTTGCTGCTGCGACAACAGATGGCGGATGGCGGGCGGATCGGCCACAAAGTGAATCGCACTGGTGACCTCCGGCGTGCGAATATCGTCGGTGACATCGAGCCCATTGAGAAAGATCTTGTCGTCGTCCCACCGCAACTCGACGTCGCGAACATAGTCAAAAAGGATGACGGGATTTGACAAGTCGATTTGGTCGCGAAGGGCGCCCAGCGTTACAGCACGGTACATCGCGCCGGTATCCAGGAACTCGAATCCCAACCGTAGCGCGACCTGATGTGCGATACTGCTTTTCCCCGCACCGGCAGGTCCATCAATGGTCACGATCACAGCGAAATTTCTCCTGTTTTTCCTAGGGCGAGTGCGGAAACATGACACAGCGAGGAAGAGTGCTTCACGAAAGAAGCGAATCATCATAAACGATTGCTGTTAGATCACAATCAACCGTCGACGCATCTTACCCAAGATCGGACACAAACCGTAAAACGAGCCTGACGGTCACGTCGGTTCTTCTCGCTTGATTAACTCGTCGATTCGATTGGTCAGCTGTTTCATCGCGGTATCAACACGCAGCTTTTCTGGACCTTTGATCATCAGCGATTCACCGCTTTCAGTTGACTCACCTGAATCGTGCTCGCTTGAATGATGCTCGCCCTTGCGTCCGTACCGCGCGCGATTGTAGACGGTCGTCAGTACATCCAGCGGTTGCCTTAGCGAGGCACCGCCGGAGGCTTGATGCACGTCGCCAACCGCCACTGCGAACTCGTTGGGTGTTTGCGTGGTCTCGCGTTCAATCCCTAGTCGCTTGAGCTGTTCCAACGTCTGCTGATAAAAAACGAACTTTGGAATTTGGTGCGTCTGATCGCCTTGGACCAGTCGTCGCTTTGAAAACCACCGGCCAAGCGGAATCCGCGAGAACAGAAAAACAAGAATGCCGATTGTGATGGTCAATATCGCCGCGGACCAAGAGAATCCGGGACGGATGGCAAGCGAGCCACGCCCGAGCTGACCGGCGCGGATCGCTGCGATCCGCATTTCGACCCAGCGAAAAAAGCTACTGTAGGACGCCAGCATCGTGGAATCACGGGAATCCCCTGGCATGCCGTTCTGCTGCCGCCCACCATCCATATCGACGACGTAATCGTCCCAAATATTCTGTGCCAGATCGAAAACTTGAGATACGCCGCCCTCGTCCGCGGTCAGCGAGTAGCTTGGCGTGGGATCGAAACGTACCCAATACGTATCGGTGCGAGATTGACCATAGACATTGCTGGTTGGACCCAGATCATCCGCCCTAATCATCGCTTCGACCCACGCGTGGGCGTGCAATTGGCGAGCGATATAGTATTGCCCCAGTTCGTTGTATTCGTCGGTACGGTACCCAACGACGATCCTTGCCGGTATGCCTTGGCTGCGCAGCATCATCACCATCGCCGACGCAAAGAATTGGCAGTGTCCTTTTTTGTCCACCGAGAGAAACTGTTCGATCGGATCCATCCAAGGAACTCGTTCATGATTCAGATTCAGCGTGTAGGAATACTCGTTGGAAAGCGAAAGAAACGATTCGATACGCCTTGCAATTCTCATCGGATCACGATTCCCTTCAGGAATGCGTTTGACGATTGATTCCGCGAGGGACACCGCTGTGGGGATCCTTGCCGCATTGAATTCCAACAACTGATCGGCACCGGAATAGAGCTGGCGTCGTTTTTCAACGTCCGAAAGCTCCTCAAGCACCGGTGTTTGACGCTGTGTCTTTTCCGGTTGCAGCATCGGATTGTCGCTTGCGGTCGGTCGCGAGAGAATTTTTGTTTGCGCCCCGTCGCGAAATCCATGCGTCAGAAACCGATAGCGCATGCGAGGATAAATCCGCTTGACCTTCTCTTTGCGACTAAGAGTCCATGATTGGATCTCGTGAACCACGTCGCCACTGGTCCCATGACGATAGTACGGCGCGATGGCAAACAAGGACGGGCTGCCCATCAATTCACAAGTGATTTCGACGTTCACTGTGTCGAAAAAGTTACGATCGCTCTTTTGTTTCGGAATGAATTCGGGTGGCAACTTTTGATTGGAACTGATCGACCCATCGGTGCCGCCTATCCAAATCGCATTGATGCGCCCGTTGCGAGGTCCATTGCGACGGTCGCCCGAGGCTGAATCGCTGTCGTCGTCGTAAATCTCCATCACACGACCGCGTAAATAGATTCCGTTCCGAGATGTGTAGGGTTGATCGCGAGGTGACCGTAACGCGACGCGAAGCGCGATTTGAGAATTCTGTTGCATCTCGCCGATCTGATCCAGATTCAGATGATCAGAGAATCCCACCAATGCATTCCCGCCCGATGTGGGTCGCGACGCGTCCGTGGTCCTTGGCAGGGCATAGAAAAACATCGCACCAATCAACACAACTGCTGGCACAACCGAGACCATCACCGTACGAGGCAAACGACTGGCTGACTTTGCAGCAATTTCATAGGACTCGGCCCCGGACACAACCACATGCGATGCGAGGGCCGACGGCGGGCGCCGAAACAACGGACCGATCCCGCTAACATGCGCCGTTTCATCAACCGTAAAGGACGACAAGAGCGCTAAGCCGGTCGCCATCAGCAGGCTTATGGGGACCAGCAACAAACCATAGCTAAGGGCATGATTGAACACCGCGGCAACCACGAGCTGCAGCAAGCAAAACACCGTCAACTGTTCAAAAATGCGCGGCGTTTTCTTTTGCAACATCAGGATGGATTGCACCAGCACCAAAAGTTTCGCGACAGAAACCATTTGCGTATTGCCCGGCGCTTCTAAATCCCAAAAATTGCCAACGCAATAGATCGCGACGCACCCCATTGCAAAGTACGCCAACAACGGTGGCAATGCGAACAACTGCAACCAATCAACAAAGACATACCCAAACAAAGCAAAAAAGATTGCAATGTAGGGCAAGCTTTGCGTGTCCTCGCTGCCCGATAGCACAACTCCGCCGAGGAAACACAGTGTCGCAAAACAAAGTTGCAGACGCTTGAGCGTCACATCGCTGGGACTTTCTATCAATGCATCGGAACCATCATTGTTTTCTAATTCGCGAGTGCGTTCTGCATGTATGCTCATTGTGTTCACGCCCGTTGCACTTCGACAGAAACACCATTTGTCGGACGACCGATCCAACGCATCGTTTCACTTTGCGTAACATCCAACCAACGAAACGTGCCGTGAGAGACCCAGGGGGCAAGCTCTTTCTTTAACAACTCGTCATCACCGATCGCATGTTCCAATGAACGCGGACTGATCACCAACAAGTCTCTGGCGGGGCCGATGTATTGCTGCAGTTCGCTAACGGTTGCTCGTAAGTTCACCGTAGAGGTGGTGTTCGTTTCGGACAAATGACGCAGCATTGTTTTTGGCGTCTTGCCCGACGCCGAGGCTTCCGAAATCCAAGTCCGCGAAGCGGCAATTGCCAACGCAATTCGATTGACCGGCTGTGTGGTCAAGCGAATGACGAGGGTCGCGGCCAAGCTGATTGCGAATTCGACACTTGAATCGACATCGACGAAACCATCTTCGCGAGGCGCCGAATCGAAACCGTCGAGCAGAACACAAAGGTCAAAGCGGCGGTGCTGTTCGAATTGCCGGACGGCTAGTTCATTCAAACGTGCCGATGTGCGCCAGTGAATCCAGCGAGGATTGTCACCGGACCGCCATTCGCGCAGTCCGAAAAACTCGCCTTCGGACATACCACTGTTGTTGGCCCCCGGCAGAACACCATCGCTGCGACTGAGCAAACTATTTTGCCAACCGCCACGCAGCTCAACCAGACGTGGAAACACGTGAAGCGTTTCGGTCTTGTAAGAGATACGACGGCTGGTCAACAGCGAAAATGGAAAGGTCGAAGCGACCGACAACGGGCCGAACCGGTACCGTCCCCGCTGCGAAAAAACGCAATCGACGTGAGAAAACATCGTTGCTTTCGGCGCGATATAACCGAACGAACACTTTCCGACAACTTCGTCACGCTTGATCCGCTTGGCCCCACCGCGACCGAACCGGTCTTCGACCCAAATCATCCAAGCGGCCATCAGCCGGCTGGAATTTCGCACTCGATACCTGATCCGAAACGGAACGCCCGCAATCGCCTCGATGGGCAAGCGACGATGCACTCTCAGCCCGCCAATCATTGACCGCGAGTACCGCCACTGCATCAAGACGGCTCCGACCAACACGCCGGCCAAGATCAACAGCAGGTTGAATCCACGCAGTGCGCCGCCAACCATCGCAAACACGGCAACAAATACAAAGTGGAAACCGACTCTCGTCAGCATGAATTGCCGACGCGTTTTCGCGGCCAACGATTTTTTGGTGAATCGCGATCGCAATGAGTCGAACATTCCAACTGCCTCGAATGACTTGCCATCTCCGTCGGTTTAACGGCGGAGGTTCCCGCGAAATGGATCCTTGGGATCCAGAAACCTTAGATCAAATTGGCACCGGAACTTCTTGCAACAAGTCCGTCACCTGTTGCTCGACGGCCATGCGCGTTGCGCCTTGGAAAAAACCTTCGGGCAGCACGCGGTGCGACAGCGCGGGAACCACCAACAATTTGATATCGTCAGGGGTCACATAGTCGCGTCCGTTGGTGATCGCACAAGCTTGGCAACCGCGATAAAAGCTGAGTGCAGCACGTGTACTGACACCGACACGAAATCCATCGAACTCACGTGTCTTATGAACGATATTGAGCAAGTACTCGACCAGCGACTCGTCAAACTTTACAAGTCGTACCGTTTCTTGCGCGTTGTGAACCGTTTCGACCGAAACGACAGAGACCAATTGATCGACCGGTTCGCCGGTGCGGTGTGTCGACATCACCTGACGCTCGATTTCGATGTTCGGGTATCCAATCGAGGTGCGCAACAGAAAGCGGTCCAGCTGACTTTCGGGCAAAGCGTATGTGCCCTCGAATTCAAATGGGTTTTGCGTCGCAACGACGATAAACGGATCAGGCAAGGTGTGTGCCTGTCCGTCAATCGAAACCTGCCTTTCGCTCATCGCTTCCAGCAAGGCCGACTGAGTCCGTGGCGGGGCACGATTGATCTCGTCGGCCAGGATGATGTTGGCAAAGATTGGTCCACGACTGAATTCGAATTCTCGAGTGTCGCTTCGATAAATCATGCTGCCGGTGATATCACTGGGCAACAAATCGGGTGTGAACTGAAGCCGCGAAAACCGCCCCTTGATGCTTTGCGCCATCGCTTTGGCCGCCAGCGTCTTGCCCACGCCGGGGACGTCTTCTAGCAACAGGTGCTCGCCGGCAAGCAAACATAACACAATCAGCCGCACGACCTCGGGCTTACCCAATACCACCTTTTCGATATTCTCACGTAACAACCGTGACGTTTCGTAAGCCTCGTGAAATCTAGCCTCTGTTGCTTTGCCGTCCACAGGCGGTAGATTCGCGGGGCTGCCCGATGAAGCGTCCGCAGACGAATCCGCGCTATGATTGGTCGAACCGAGTGTCATATTCGATGGATGAGTGGGATAGTAAGTTCGAAGTGAGAAATCAAGTCGGACGTCAACGATCATTTCCGAACGAGTTCTATTGTATCCGTGAACGACGCCAAGCGGGAACCGCAGCAGAAGAACGCCAGCATCATTTGCCACATTCATTTGGGCGGCGAAGGCAGTTTTTCACCAAGCATCGCGAGCCATTTACGAAACATTTCAAGAGTTTAAGTTGGTTTGCGGGCATTGGGGCAACCCGTCATCGAGGTCTTCAAACTCAGTGCCGCGATTCGCCGCTCAGATTGCCCGCATCGTCCTCGTCATCCCCACAACGCACCGCACAATTCCCAAAACGCACCGCACACTATTCCCACAACGCACCGCACACTATTCCCGCAACGCACCGCAATCCCCACAACGCACCGCACATTGAACATGAATTTGAATTTAAAGCCCGGGATGCGCACGGGTGTCTCGGTCCTGATCGCGTTGACCCTGGGCGCATCCATCATTTTCTTTGCCCAATCCCGCGCCCCGGAATCAGATTTCCAAATCGCGAATATGATTTCAATCTTAGTCGGACTCGTGACGGCACTATTTGTGATCATCCAGCTGCATCGACTTTGCCGGGCTCATCTTCACTGGCTGATCGTGCCGTTGGCCGTTGTTTCGCTGGTTGGCTTTGCGGTCGTTCGATACCAGTGGGTGGGATTCAGCGGCGAAATGATGCCACAGTTTCGTGATCGCTTTGCCGTCGCGCCAGAATTGCAGACGGAATCCGTCGCATCGAAATCACAACCGGCTTCCGCAACCAAGACGGCGATTGATTCGGCCGGGTCGATCGAATCCGCAGGACTGCGTGATGACGAAACGAATGCAACGGAATCGGAAACCTCGGATTCCAATGCGTCAAATGCGACGCCCGCCGCCGTCGCGATCGTCGCGTCCCCGCAATTCCTTGGCCCAAACCGAAACGCCGTGATTGAAAACAGGTCGTTTGAAGTTCCGACGGACAATAATCCGCCCCGCGAGGTGTGGCGTATCGGCGTTGGCGAAGGCTGGAGCTCGTTTGCCGTCGCAAATGATCGCGCCGTAACGATCGAACAACGAAACGATCAAGAGTGGCTGACGTGCTATCGACTGGCCGATGGAAAATTATTGTGGAGCTGTCAAAACAATGCGAGACACGAAAACGCGCTGGGTGGAATCGGTCCGCGCAGCACACCTTCGATCGTTGACGATCGTGTCTATGCGCAGAGTGCCACAGGATTCTTGTGGTGTGTGAACGTGGCCAATGGAGAGATCCTCTGGTCGGTTGACTTGCTCGACTTGGCCGGATGGACACAAGCGGAATCAGAATCGGTCACGCCTTGGGGCCGGGCGGCGTCACCCTTGTTGATCGACGGACTGTGCATCATTCCCTTTGGCCTGCCAGAGACCGATGCCGACGCGCCCAACCGAAGCTTGATTGCGTTTGATGCGGCCGATGGAACCGAAAAGTGGCGGGCCGGCGAAGACCAGATCAGCTACGCGTCGCCCGTCTTGATGCATCTGGCCGATCGTCAACAGATCGTTTCGGTCAATGAGAAAACGGTCACCGGTCACGAAATTCAAACGGGTAAGACGCTTTGGTCGTTCAGTTGGCCGGGGCAGTCCAATGGTGGCGCAAACTGTGCATCCGCTATCGCTGTGGATGACGATCACTTTTTGGTCGGCAAAGGTTACGGTGGTGGTAGCGCAAAAGTACGGGTTATGTACAACGCTGACAGCGATCAATTTTCGACGTCAGAAGTCTGGGCGTCGTCGCGAATTCTCAAAACGAAGTTCACGCATGCGTGCATCAAGGATGATATCGCGTATGCGATCAGCAACGGGATTCTGCAAGCGGCCGACATCAACGATCCCGAACTGATCTGGAGCCAATCGCGTCGTGACCGCGCGGGATCGGGGCAGATTCTATTGGCCGAAGACGTGATCGTTGTTCAGAATGAATCAGGCGAGGTGAATTTTGTTCGCGCCGACCCTGACACGTATCGAATTCAGTACTCGCTTGACGCCCTGGATTCGAAAACTTGGAACATCCCAACCATTGCGGGCCGACATCTGCTGGTTCGGAATGATCACGAAGCCATCTGCTTTCTGCTGCCCGAGCGGCCATCCAGCGCGATCGCACAGCGCGAGCTTCAACCAGGCCTGCAATGACAACAAGGCCCGCAATGATGCGGTGCCGGGCCGGTGACTGACATTGTTGCAAACGACTTATCGTTGAGTTGACGTCATGACGTGAACAACCGGCATTGGGTACAATTCAATTCTCCGGTGCCCCGCTCCTCTTCTGCCGAGTCGTCACATGTTCCATTGCGATCAAACTTATCGCGTCCGTTTCTTGATGTTAGTTTCGATCACGATTTTCCTATGGCCGGCGCGACCGTCACAGGCACAGCGTGGTGAGTTTATCGAAGGGTTGTTTCGCACCATCGCGGAAGCCCAACTGGAACGTGAACGCGACAAACGCGCGGCGGAACAGCGCGAACGGAAAGCAGACAACCAAGCCGCCGGCTCGCGAACGAAAGATCCCTACGAAGTCCGTTTGCCATCGGGCTTTGACCGCGGCGGACGTCCACCAGCAACCCCTCCGGTCCCAACCCCGCCTCAATCACAACGGCCTTTCGACTCGGCCACTCCGCTGAACCCAAACCTGCGGCCTCCTGGCCCACGTGACCCGACGGGCGCACGTGCCCCGGCGGGCCCGCGAGGTTCGATCAATGTCCGCAGTCGCGAAGCGGCGGAATTCGCCGGCAACCTGGTCCAGTTCAATTCCAATATGGAATCTTTGGTACGAGACCTGCGTTTGCGTTCGTCGCAACAGATCGGGCTTCGCCAATTCTTGCCCGAAGCCTACGCGGTTGCTGCCGAGGGACAGGCATTGGTGAGGCAGTGCGACGGCCTTTCGTCACTGCGTCCGATCATCGATCCGTATCGCCAACTGGACGCTCGCTGGCGTCAACTTTCGTTCGAGCTTCGTTCGTCTGGCCAGCTTGGCAATACATCCGGCGCGCTGATTCGCCAATGCGATCAAATGTGTTCGGCGATGGCTCGCCAGCTTGAAATTCAACCCCAGCTAGACCGGCACGCGTTGCACGATCTGATGATTCAAGCGGCGACGTATATGCAAGTCCTGCTCGACGATATCGAGCTGTCCTCGATTGCGTCAAAACAGTCTCGACAGCTTGCCCACGACTGTCGATTGCTGCGTCAACGACTGCTGGGCGAAGCGGACCATGTCGACGAGGCGAGCTATGAAGATATCGTTTCGCGTTTTTCTGATTTTGCCCGACGCTGGTCCGAGTTCAGTCAGCGTGTCTATGCGGTGGATCAGCCGTATCTGAACCGGCGGCTCGATCGCATTGGCCAATGCGGCGACCAAACCTATGCCCTGCTGTGGATGCCGCCGCCGACATCCAGCAACCATGTCCCCATGATCGCCCATCGGCTTGAACGCAACTTTGATTCGGTGCAGGACCAGTTGACGCTGCGCGCGATGTCTTCGCTACGCCGGGATGAACAATTGCGAGTCCTCGAATCAAGCCGCAACCTGTACGAAAAAGCACGCCAGTTGGAAACGGCCAGCGAAAAAGGCGCGTCGATTCGAGAGCAACAATCGCTGTTGACCGAAATTCTGCGTGGCTGGGGGCCACTGCGTGAGACCCTGCAGCGCATCGAATCTCTCAACTACAGCACGCTGGCCGAGATCGACCGCTCGTGTGAACAATTGCGGGCATCGTTGGGTGTCAACGACAGCATCGCCGGGCCAGTTGATGTCCACTCACTGCTGCAAGCGGCCGCATCGCTGGAAGGTGCGTCTGAGTATCTCGATGCGGATCTGCAGCGGTATGCCCGCTATTTGCAACCCGATTCGTACCGCAAGTCGCTGCTCAACGGATCACAAGAGTTCCATCACCATGCCAAAGAATTACACGCTCTGCTCAGCCAGGGGGGCGCTGGTTTAGGCCCCAACTCGATCGGCAAACTGCAACGGGAAGCCGAACGAATGCTTGACGGCTGGGAAATCCTCAGTCGCGAGTTAGCTCATCTGGATCACCACGGTTTATCCAGTAGCCGCGCCCAACGGATCACGCGGTCCCAGCAAGAATTGGTACCTTTCGTGGCTCAAGTCGCGGCCGCCCTGCTGGAACGTTGATCCAATTGCGAACCTCGTACCAATTGCTATGGTGTGGCCTATGATTCGAACTCGCCCTCGCCTCCGAATTCCATTCGCATGACCATCCAACGCAACCCGACACGACGCGTCCAAATCGGCAATATTACCGTCGGTGACTCGCATCCGATTGCTGTCCAAAGCATGACGGCGACGAAGACGCAAAACGTCGACGCCACCGTCGCCCAGGCAGAGGCGCTTCGCGAAGCCGGCGCCGGAGTCGTCCGAATTGCCGTCGACAGCGAAAAGGATGCAGCGGCGTTGGCAGAAATCCGCAAACAGACGACGGCCAATCTTGCGGTCGACTTGCAAGAGAACTTTCGGCTTGCCGAAATCGTTGCCCCGTCGGTGGACAAGATTCGGTACAACCCCGGCCACTTGTATCATCACGCGCGCGATAAGACTTGGCAGCAAAAAGTTGCGTTCATCATCGACCAAGCCAAGACACACGACTGTGCGGTCCGCATCGGGGTCAATTGTGGCAGCGTCGACCCGGAAAAAAAAGACAAATACGACCCTGCCGACTCGATCACCCCGATGCTAGAAAGTGCTTTGGAGCATTGCGAATATGTCGATTCGCTCGGGTTCGAACGCTATGTCGTTTCGCTCAAAGATAGCGATCCATCCAAAGTCGTCGAAGTCAATAAGCGTTTTGCCGAAGCGCGCCCCGATGTTCCGCTTCACTTGGGCGTGACCGAAGCCGGCATGCCACCCGATGGAATCATTAAGACGCGAATTGCATTCGAGCAACTGATCGGCCGCGGAATCGGTGATACGGTGCGCGTCTCGCTAACGCTGCCCAACGATCGTAAGCCCGAAGAAATCGATGCGGGCCTGGGGATCATTGCCGACATCCAGGCCGGCCGAGTCCGCAGCGTGGTCAAGTTCAACGAGAATGCGTTGAACATCATTAGCTGTCCCAGCTGTTCACGAGTCGAAAACGAAGCCTTCATTGAACTGGCCGCCAGCGTCAAGGAAATGACCGAGTACGCGAAAGATTACGATATCACGATCGCGGTTATGGGTTGCCGAGTGAACGGCCCCGGCGAAACCGACGATGCCGACTTGGGTCTGTGGTGCGGTCCCGCCAAGGTCAACTTGAAACGCGGCACCGAAGCTCTCGGCGCGTTTGGCTATGACGAAATCCTGCCAAAGCTAAAACAAGAACTCGACCAGATCGTTGAGCAGAAAGTAACGGCAAAGTCATAGCCGCCGCCGCTGCGATTGCCTGACGTCGACTTTCTGTGGGAATCGCACGCCGGGTCTTGGTATGCGAACGCAAGTCTGGACGATCGACACTCAGTAGATATACGCCAGTCCAAAGTGGATACCGTGCACGTAGAACGTGCGGTAGTTGAACGTCGCGGCCGGGCTGAGGCTGCCGGTGGGAGTGTCCGCCAAATTCACATTGGTATCGATCAGTCCGCCGGGTTGAATCGCGTCGGTCATGGCGATCACGTGGTATCCAATCGTCGTGTCGAACCGCGGAAAACGGTGCCAACCCAGTGTAAAATCGAGTTCGGGCACCCAGCCGAATGTGTGATCCTCTGTTCGTCCGCTGTTGGTTTGACGCACGAGCAATCCTTGATCATCAACATCTTGCACGCCATCGGTGGTTCGCACGTTGGAGCCGACCAGATTGGATTCGCGGCGAAGCGATCCGAAACCGACTTTGGCCAGCGATCGCAGCGACCAGCATCCTTCGCGATAAAGCGAGGTAATTCCCAGTTGACCGCCGTGAAACTCATTCTCGGTGTCAAAGAAGTCGTTCAATGCCAGCGTTGATCCGACCGGGGCAAAGTCGTCATCGAGTGATGTGGAGAACGTCGATATTCCAAGCGACTCGTCCAGGTACATGTATTGGTAGCCGTACAGCAAATCAATATTCAAGCCACAGTTATTCCACCACTCTTGCCGAACCGAAAAGTCCGCACCGGCCACGTTGCTTTCGCCGCGAACACTGATCGATCCGTCATTCCGATCGGGAAACGCAACCAACTGCGTATCCTGTTCTGCGGTCTGTCCGTCGGTCTCGTTAAAGAATGGCCGAGCGATCACTTCATTGATGGTTTGGTCGGTCGAAAAACCGTGCGTTTCTTTTCCGGCAAACCATGCCCTCAGCACCATGCTGCGATCTTGGCAATTGTCCAGCCATGTGCCGATCGTGATACGCCCGCCGGCGGTCACGTCTCTCAAGATTGAATCGTTGCCTTCCAAGATAACGGTTCCCGCTTCGCCGAGTTGGCCGGCCGTTTCGTCGTCTGGATCCGCATCGGTCGTGGTCGTGACCAGCGCCGGAATACGCGTGCCTCGGCGATGCATCATCAATAATTCTGCCGACCAAAACCATCGCTCTGGTGAAAACGACAGCGTGCTGTTGCCGCCGAACATGCTGTCACAACCGTCGTCGATCAAGGCGTCGCACGCGCCGCCGTCGCACCCGGAATCGGAAAAAACAGGACCAGCCAGACCGGCGTCTTCATAAATCACTTCACCCGGCAGATGCGCGTGCGAATGCGAGCCTGCGTGGTGAACGGGTTCGTCAATCCAAACGTTTTGTGCGGCAACCGTGCGATGGGATTTGACGACCGTCTTGCCGGCGGTTCCCGGGTCTCTTAGCGGTTGACGGTCCACCGGCAACAATTGCTCGGCATAAGCGACCGGTTGCAGCGTTGCGTTCTGCGTCGCCTGGCGTGGTGCCGCTGTTCGACCAGCCACCCGGTTCATCGAGGCTGAATTGTTTGCGGAGGTTGACTTGTTTGTCGAGGCTGAATGGTTTGCGATGCCCGGCGGACGGTTTGCGATGTCGGTGATGTCCACCAACTGGGTATCTTCCAACGGCGCGCCCCATTTGGCCTGTGCCGTTGATGCGCGACGGGCCGCGGCTTGCTGATTGGCAGCGGCAACGGCTCGTGCGTCCGCAGCCGTGCGTGTCCGTGCAACCGGTGCTGCCTTCAGTTCCGGAATCGCCCGCGCGATTTTCGGTTCGCCGGGCGAAACGCCTGCCCGCTTTGCGACCACCTCGTGCTCGGCGGCAGCGTTCTGATCGCCAACCGTGGGTGCCTGATACGCGCCTCGGTCGGGCCGCTTGGTGCGAACCTGAGCCGAAACGGCGGTCGTGTTTGCAGCGAATCCGGCAACGACCCCAATGATGAGCAGGTTGCGGCAAAGCACAGCATGTTCAATCACAGTGTGATTAATCACATAGCGACCAATCACATTGCGTGCATATCGGAAGCTCGTGGCCACGGGGCGGCTGAACAGAGCTGATGAACGTTCCATCGTATAATCCACGACATTGGGGGCCAAATCGACTGAGCGGGCGCGAATTCGCAGCGATGCGGATCGTACCCATCCTCTGTTTCGACCATAACGATGGTGCCGGTTAAGCAAATCTGGAAAGCTTTGCCGGTTGCGCAGACTTTTCTGCGTCCTGTGGGCTCCGCGGCGGCAAGCCGTTCCTTTAGCGTGCGCAAGGTTTGGCTAGGATTTCGCCCCTGACCTTGCCCTTGGGCGCGTTAAGCGTTTCGCCCGACGGCTCGCAGTTGCCCTTCACGCGAAGCTTGCCAAATCGACCGCGTCTTCATTTCCATCGCGGTCAGCCAGCCACCGCCGTAGCAGTACGTATCCAAGCAGACCAAGTGCCCGGCATCCAGAATTTCGCCATCACGATTGGCCGTATGCCCCACCACCGCGGTCATTCCGCTGCGGTGTCGTGCCGGCAGCCCTTCGGTCAGCGGGTACCAACGCAGCATGTCCGGCGGCTGATTTTCCAGTGCCACGTCGGGGTCATACGCTGCGTGCGTGAAAAAGAAATTCTCCGCAACGAAATAGTCACCCAGCGATTCGAGAAACTTTTCATGATCGGGCGGCAAAAAGTCCAAATCGCCGTCGAATCCATAACTTTCCAGCGTTTCGACACCGCCATGCCGCAGCCATTCATGGTGCGGTGCCCCCTCGTGCAGCACCGAAAGCATCATTTCTTCGTGATTGCCACGAATGCCGACCAGCCGAGTCCGGGTCCCCAGTTCGACCAGCGTGTCCAAAACGCCTCGCGTATCAGGCCCTCGATCGACATAGTCCCCCAGAGCCACAATCACATCCGCCGGCTGAGGGTCAATTTCCTCAATCAAAGCTTGCAGTGCGACGTTACAGCCGTGGATGTCCCCGATAGCGATCAATCGCTCAACATCCGATGTCGGATTGGTCTCAGAACCTGTCATTGTCTCGCCAAATATCTCTTGCTGTTCATATCGCGGCACCGGTTCAGGAGCCCAGGCCCGAGTACAAACCGCCGTTTCAGCCGTTTCATATAGAGCCACGTCAAAAGCTCGACTCATCCCGTCGAGGAGCCGCCGCGCGTGGTGCAGAACGCTCGTTCCGACGTCAGCAGACCTCCAAATTCGCACTTTCCGAAGTGCCTGTGCGGGCTCTGCTTAACAACGGTATGATCCCATCATACGGGACGATCGGTCGTTCATAAACGCTGTGTCAGCTGTTTGAAGTTGCAAGTTTGCGTTGGCTGAGCGAAACTGTCTATAGCATCGGTGCCTCAAAAAAGGGATTAACCGTTTCCTACGCAGGAGTTATTGGATGTCTGATGTGACCCCTGCGGTCCAAGATTCATACGCGGCCAATGCCTGTTCCGAGGCTGGCGCGGAAACCGATGGGCTTGCCAAAGCCGGGCCGACGTCGCCGGACACCGCGCAAGCAAACATGAGCACGATGGATCCACGGCCGAGCGCGACCGTCCCGGCACCGGGTGCATCTGACATCGCCGGTGAATCGAACATTCCGGCTCCCGATCCTGTCGACACTTGGGGCGACGATGAATTCGAGGATGAACCGGTCATCCAGTCCGAAGAAACCATCGCGCTCATCGGCAGCATGCTGGTTCACTTGATCGTGATCTTGCTGTTGGCACTCGCTCCATTGCGATCAACGCAAGACGATGATGCGGTCGTCTTACTGTCGCCCGCTGCCGAGCGAAATGAAGAGCCAGTTCAACTGTTGAACGAAATCACGTACGACGCGGATCCGCAGGACGCGATCGGATCAGACAGCGTCGCCAACCTGGAAATGGCCGCGGCCTCGGCAGAAGTGTTCGCGGAGATCGCCGAGATCAGCAATCCGATTGACGTGGAAACCGTCGATGCCGGACAAATCATGGTCAACAAGATGTTCATGCAGGCGGCGGCCCCACTGAACACGTTGACAAAGCAACGCGGCAAAGTCGGCCAAGGCGAATCGGGAGCCGCTGGAGCCGTGGATCGGTTGACCTTTGAGATCCTGGAATCCATCGAGGATCGCCCGACACTCGTGGTTTGGCTGTTTGATCAAAGTGGATCGCTGCATCGCCAACGCAAAGATATTCGAGATCGCTTCGATCGTATCTATACCGAACTTGGCATCGCAACAGAACAGAAAAAGAAGTCCAGCCACCGAGTGGATCACGACGCGCCGCTGCTAACCTCGGTGATCGGATTCGGAGAACAGGTGACGCTCTTTACCGAGAAGCCCACCGCCGAGTTAGAAGAGATCAAGTCCATCGTCGATTCGATTGAAATCGATCCATCGGGCGTCGAACGCGTCTTCACAGCGATCAATCACGCGACAGACGAGTACAAATCCTTTCGCCGCAGTTTGTCCAGTCGTGGTCCGCAACGAAACGTCATGTTCGTCATCGTCACCGATGAACGAGGCGACGATGCCAATCAATTAGAGAAGTCCATCGCTGGTTGTCGCAAATGGGGAATCCCCGTCTATGTGATTGGCGTTCCCGCGCCGTTTGGTCGCGAACACACCTTCGTCAAATACGTCGATCCCGATCCCAAATACGATCAGTCGCCTCGTTGGGCCAGCGTCGATCAGGGGCCTGAAACGATGTTCCCCGAGCGAGTCCATGTCGGATTCTCGGGCAACTTTCAAGAGGAACCGGTCATCGACAGCGGGTTTGGACCGTACGCACTGACGCGTCTCTGTTACGAAACCGGCGGAATCTATTTCTCGGTCCATCCCAACCGCAACACCGGACGCGCCGTCCGGCGCAGCGAAGTGGAGAACTACGCCGCCGACATCAAATACTTTTTCGAGCCCGAAGCGATGGCCCGATATCGGCCCGACTATCTTTCGCCCTCGGATTACCAGCAACATGTGATGGCCAGTCCGCTGCGACAAGCGCTCGTCCGCGCCGCACAGTTGCGGCCTGCGACGGGTTTGTCGCGTCCAACAACTCGGTTCGTCCAAGTCGATGCGGCCGCGTTGGCCGGTGATCTGACTCGCGCCCAGCAAGACGCGGCAAAGTTGGAACCGACGTTGATCCAAATGGCGGCAACGCTGCAACCAGGGATGGAGGCTCGCGAGTCGGAAACCAGTCCTCGTTGGCGGGCCGGGTTCGATTTGGCGATGGGTCGCGTGCTGGCTCAGAAAGTTCGCACAGAAACGTACAATGCAATGTTGGCAAAAGCCAAACGCGGCATGTCGTTCGAGAACGAAAAGAACAATACCTGGGTTCTGCAAGCCAGTTCGGATGTCAGTGTGGGCAGCAAATGGCAACGCGAGGCCGAACTTGCCACCGAGTTATTGACCGGCGTTGTCGAAGAGCACCCGGGAACCCCATGGGCTTTGCTTGCAAAGCGTGAGCTCGACGTGCCAATTGGCTGGAAGTGGGTGGAGGATTTTACTCGTCAGGAACCGCCACGGGCGATGAATAATCCCGGCAATAACAATCCTCCGCGGCCAGCCAAGGACGACGAAAAGCGGATGCTCAAGAAAGCTCCGACTCGCCCAATTCCAAAGCTCTAGCTTCCAAAGCTCTCGCTTCCAAAGCTCTAGCGCCGGTAGAGGCCGCAACGGTCCCGAGACTTCCGTTTGGTCGCGCCTTGATCGCTATATGCGAGTGATTTTAGTCGCCGAGTGTTCGACGAATCCGAATTGCCAACGAGAACACTCTTTCGCCGCCCGTGTTGATTTTGTTAACCAACGATTCCCCCAATTGTTGCGTTACTCAACTTCACGGAAGTCACGGATGAATCGCCGCCCCTTTGCAACCCTTGCGTTCGCCCTGTCTGTCGCCGCTTGTTCGTTCTCGGCCACCGAGTCGATGGCCGACACACCAAGCCTGCTGAAAGTCTTCGGCCGCACCAGTGCCGCCACCGCACCGGAAGGCAAGTTAGAGTTGAGTGAAGAGGACGGCCCCTGGCTGATTTTGGCGGCCACGTTCGTCGGCGAAAACTCGCGTGATCGCGCCGAGAGGCTCGCCCGCGAAATCCGCCAAGACATGAAACTGCCCGCCTTCATTTATCGCGAAAAATTCGATTTCACCGGCCGACTGAACAGCTCCAGCGCATCGTCGCGTCACATGCGATACGCGAACCAGTACGAATATGAAGCTTACGCCGTGCTCGTGGGCGAATATGACAGTGTCGAAAACAAGCAAATCAATGCCGACTTGGCTCGCGTCAAAACCGCCAAGCCGAAGGTGTACAGTGATCCTGAAGAAGTCGCTGCGGCGACCGACATGTCGACACCGGTGAAAACGGTCAAAGCCATCAGCCGCAAACTGCTAAAGCTGCGTGACGACAAGGAATCTGGTCCGATGGCGGCAGCCTTTGTCACTCGCAACCCGATGCTGCCCGAAGACTACTTTCAATCGCCACAAGTCGATTCGTTTGTCAAACAGATCAATGAAGGCCTGGAACACAGTTTGTTGGACTGCAAAGGAAAGTACACCGTTTGCGTGGCAACCTTCGAAGGATTAAGCACGATCGTCGACGGTCGCAAAGAAAAGAAGTTTGCCGAGAGCACCGAACGCATGGCCAAATTTGCTCGCGACGCAGCAAAGATGACCGCAGAACTGCGCAAGCAAGGTGTGGAGGCATACCAATTCCATGATCGCTATCGATCGATCGTCACGGTGGGCAGCTTCGAACAATTGGGACGTGAACTGCCCGACGGCCAATTCGAATATGCTTCGGATATCCGCGCCACCGTCAGCGAGTACAGCGCGTTCAACGCACGTAAGGCCCGGGTGATTCCTGGCAAGAACGCTGTGGCCGCCAACCACGCCGCAATGATCCCGTTTGACGTCAAGCCAACACCGATTGCGGTACCCAAGGTTTCGAAACGAAGCCTGTATGGTACAAAGCTGGGCATGAACTAGTGCCCTCTGCTTGAAAGCTTTTTATTCTCGATGTTTGACTTGGTTCTCGGTACCGGCAATGCGAAAAAGCTTGTCGAGTTAAAGCTGCTGCTGCCCACGGACACCGTTCGTTTGACGTCGCTTTCGGAAATACCCGAGTCGATCGATGTCGATGAGACCGGCGATACGTTCGATCAAAATGCGGCGCTAAAAGCAACCGAACAGGCCAAACATCTGGGTCGCTGGGTGCTGGCCGAGGACAGTGGATTGACCGTCGACGCGCTCGGAGGTCAACCTGGTATCTACTCGGCACGCTATGCCGGGACACACGGCGATAACGAAGCCAACAATGACAAGTTGTTGGCCGAGCTGAAAAACGTGCCGCCGGAAAAACGCGGGGCGAGCTTTAATTGTTACCTGTGTCTGTCTGACCCGAGTGGCGCGGTAAGACTGGAAGGCCACGGCAAGTGTCGCGGACGAATTGCCGACACGCGGAGCGGCAAGGGCGGATTCGGATACGACCCGCTGTTTGTGATCGCCGAATACCACAAGACATTTGCCGAACTGGATCTGACGGTCAAACGAGCGCTCAGCCATCGGTCGCGAGCACTCCGAGCATTCGTGCCGAAACTGATGCGACTGATCGCGAGGGAGAGCGAATAGCCGCTTAGGTTTTGCGACGAACCGCTATCGGTTCAACAGCTACGAATTCAATTGCGCAAAGGCGCGCATGTCACTGTCGAGCCCTTCGATGCGGCGCATCAGCTTGTCCTGGGCCGCGTCAAGGTCTTGCGATTCATCGGCGGCAAGTCGCGTGAACACATACAGCTTGATCTTTGGCTCGGTGCCGCTCGGACGCGCCGCGACATAGTTGCCTTCCTCTTCCAGATCCAAAATGATCAAGTCACCCACGGGCTCGCCCAGCGGTGTCTTCTCGCCCGTCGCGGTTTCGGTTGACGTGCTATTGAGGTAATCGCGGATGCGAACCACGGGAATACCCGAGAGTTTTTTCGGTGGGCTTTCACGAAACGCCAGCATCAACCGTTTCATCGCCGCCATCCCTTCGCTGCCTTCCATCACCAGGTTGATCAGCTGCTCACGATGATAACCGTGTTTGCGGAAGAGGTCCGCCAGGTATTCGTGCAGCGACTTGCCTTGCGCTTTTAGCTCTGCGATCAGTTCGCTCATCATCATGCACGCGACCGCGCCGTCTTTGTCTCTGGCATACTGCCCGACCAAGTAACCGTGCGATTCTTCGGTGCCGTAAACGAACTGCTCAGGACCTTCACGATCCATCGTCGCCGCAATGTGTTTGAACCCGACCAACAAATCACCAACGCACCGCACACCGTAATCTTCGGCGATTCGACGGATTAGTTCGGTGGTGACCAATGTCTTGATGACATAATGTTCTGGCGTCAGCGTCCCGGCGGCTTTTCGTTTGCTGAGAATATACTCGGCCAATACCGCGCCAATCTGATTCCCATTCAATGTGTCCCAGTCCATCGACGCATCCAGCGTCAGCGGCGCCGCGACTCCCAAACGGTCACAGTCCGGATCGGTTGCCAAAATCACGTCGCACATTGATGCTTTCGCGTAATCAATGGGGGCTTCGAACACGGCAACGTTTTCCGGGTTCGAGACGTGCCCGGGCACGTTAGGAAAATCGCCACTCTTTTCTTCGTGCGGTCCGTAAACTTCGACTTCGTCAAATCCATCTCGCTTGAGCAGCGGCAACACGGCTTCGCTGCCGACACCGTGCAGCGGCGAATAGAGAATCTTGACGTCGCGTGGGCCATCGAACCGACACGCGGCCGCGGCTTCCAAGTAGGCGTCATCGATTTCCTTGGTAACCACTTCGACCCGACCATCGGCAAGCGCCTGATCAAACGGCGCGACATTGATTTGTTGACAATTCATCACCTTGTCGATGATGGCCTTGTCGTGCGGCGGCAAAACTTGTGCACCGCTAGACCAATAGACTTTCACCGCATTGTCACTGGGCGGGTTGTGACTGGCCGTGACCATGATCCCACAGTCGCACTGCTTGTAGCGGACGGCAAACGAGAGTTGCGGCGTCGCGCGATAGTCATCAAGCAAATACACCTTGATCCCGGCGGCGACCATAATGCCGGCACATAGCTCGGTAAAGTGACGCGATTTGTGGCGGGTGTCATACGCAATGGCACAACTGAGGTCGGACTTGCCGCCGGAATATTCAACGACATAGTCGGCCAAACCTTGCGCGCTTTCGCCAATGGTCCGATCGTTGATCGCGTTGGACCCGATGGGATACATCCTGCCGCGGCGTCCACCCGTACCGAACGGGATGATCGTCCAGAATACGTCATCAAGCTGTTGCCACTTTTCCTCACGAATATGCTGGACGACTTCGTCGCGATATTCCTGATACCGGTCTTCGGTCAGCCACTTTCTCAGGTTCTCGACAGCCGTTTCACTGATCTGTTTGGCGGCCAATGCGTTGTTGACGGCATCAAGCGAAGATTGAACGTCGGCTTCGGAGGAGCTTGTCATGGCGTATTCTGCGTATAACGAGTGAAAAAGGTTGCGACACATACCTTGCCGCTCAACCGGACCGTGATTCTATTGACCGCTACTCTGTCATCGCAACCAGACACCCAGCTTTGCCGCCATTGGCCGGACATCAGATCAACGGAAATCGTCTCATGAGTGAATTAATCATCAGCGTTAGCGGGCTTCGAGGGATTGTCGGCGAGACATTAACGCCTGATATCGCCTGTCGATTTGTCGCGGCGTACTGCAAAAAAATGCCCGCCGGCCCCATTATTGTCGGACGCGACGGCCGCAGCAGTGGTCCCATGCTGCGTCAAGCCATCATCGCCGGCATCATCGCATCGGGCCGCGACGCGATTGATGCCGATGTCGCCGCGACACCAACCATCGGCGTTCTGGTCACGCATTCCAAGGCGGCTGGCGCGGTTCAGATTTCTGCCAGCCATAATCCGCCACCCTACAACGGGATCAAATTGTTTGGCGCCGACGGACGAGTCCTCGATGCCGTGACGGGTGCAGCCATCCGCGACGCCTTCTTGGCTGGCGAAGCGGACTGGTGCTCGTTCGATAAAATCGGGAACGTCGCCAGTGAAGCGGAACCTCATCAGCCGCATATGGAAAAGGTGCTGGCCACCGTTGATGTCCCGGCGATTCAACAAAGTCGACATCGTGTCCTTTTGGACAGCAACCACGGAGCCGGCAGCCTGCTGGGCGTGCCAATGCTCAAGGCACTCGGATGCGAAGTCGTCGCCGTCGGTGATACGCCCGACGGGAACTTTGCTCACGTCCCCGAACCGACCGCGGATAACCTGACGTCGATTGCCGAACGAGTCCGAAGCGAGGCGTGTGCCGTTGGATTTTGCCAAGACCCCGACGCGGATCGTCTGGCCCTGGTCGACGCAGACGGACGATACATTGGCGAAGAATACACCTTGGCTCTTTGTGTTCAACGAGCCATGACAGAGGCGGCGACCCGCGGCCCGATCGTCATCAACGGCGCGACCAGTGGCATGAGCGAGCGAATCGCTGCAGCAGCCGGCGTCGAATCTCATCGCAGCGCAGTCGGCGAAGCCAATGTTGCGGACATGATGATCGCAAAACAGGCGACGTACGGTGGCGAAGGAAACGGAGGCCCTATCGATCCACGCGTTGGCTATGTTCGAGACAGTTTTGTGGGCATGGCACAGATCTTGGAACTGATGACAAAGACCGGCAAGTCCTTGGCTGAACTTGCCAACGCGTTGCCAAAATTACACATCCACAAGTCAAAGGCGACGGTCTCGCCAGATCGATTGCCGACCCTCTTCGACGCGTTGATCGCAAAGCATCCCGACGCAACAGCGCAAACCGGCGATGGATTAAGATTAGCTTGGCCGGACAAATGGTTGCTGGTACGCGGAAGCAATACCGAACCGATTGTCCGCTTTATCGCTGAAGCTGAATCCGAGGCCGAGGCGTTAGCATTGTGTGACGGTGCCGAAGCGCTGCTCACCTAACCGAACCAGTCAACGACTCGATATTCCCAGGCGAGAAGCGTTCGCGATGAATCGAAAAACTCTCTTTCACGTTTCGGTTTGTTTCCTACTGTTCGCCAATCAAGGCTTGGCGATTAGCCCTGGCGAAACTGAATTCCTTCGTCTGATTGATCGCCAGGACGACGCCAAGGTGATTCCGCTGTGGCCCGGCGATGGAACGCCTCCAAACGCGGTAGAAATCGCCGCAGAAGAGTCCATCCAGCTTTCCAAAGCCGGTAAGGCAGGCATTCGCAACGTCAGCCGCCCGAGCATGGTCGTCGTACCTCCGCCATCGAATTCGGAATCCAACGGCGTCACGATGCTGTTTGCTCCCGGCGGCGGATACGGAGGACTTTCGCTTCCCAACGCCCAGAATCTTTGCGAGTGGTCTCATGCGGTCGGTGCGCATTTTGTCATGCTGAAATATCGGGTTCCCAGGGCAACCGACGATCCAGGGCACCGCATTCCGCTTTCTGATGCCCAGCGAGCGATGCGTCTGCTGCGATCGCAAGCCGGCGAACTGGAAATCGATCGGGACAAAATCATCATGGTCGGATCATCGGCCGGCGGGCACCTCGCGTTTAACCTGAGCAACAACGCTGACGAAGCGACGTACACGGCGATTGACGAAACGGACACGCTAAACGCCAAACCCAATGCGACGTTGCTGCTGTACCCGGCCTACCTGACCAAACCGACCACATCGCTTGATGAGGATCCGCATCTCAATCTCGATCGGCTCAGCCCCACGACCACGCCGCCGATTTTCATGACGGTGACCAGGCCTGACAAGTTTGTTTGGGGTGCGATCAACACAATGCTGCGCCTGCGCAAGGCCAAGGTACCATCGGAATTGCACGTCTATCCCGAAGGCGGGCACGGCGGAACGTTCGACAAGTATCCGTTCATGGATTTCGTACGGCCAGCCGCTCGGTTCATGCGAGACCAGGGATTGTTCACCGACAAGATGAAATCCCGCAGCGATGCTTGGATCGACCAACTTGAATCATCCGTCTTGAATCGTGACGTCACGAGTCCATTCGTTGCCGCCAAAGAAACGGAATCGGTTACACCGGGCTCAGAACCAGCCGACGGAGCGCTATCCAGTGATCAGCTGTCGGTCGGCGATCGGCAACTAGCACGCCTTCAACAAAACTCTGCAGGCGTCTTCCCGTTGTGGCCGGGTTCGGGCAAACGAGATGACGATCCGGGGGCAGAACTTGATGAAACGATACCGGACCGGGGCGACGAAATCACTCGCATCAGCAATGTGACGCGACCGACCATTCATCATTGGCCCGCCGAGAACGGCGACGGGCGGGCGGTCCTGGTCTTTCCGGGCGGCGGGTACGGGATTCTTGCCGCCGAACACGAGGGCACCGAGATTGCGAAATGGCTAAACTCGCAAGGCGTCACCGCGTTCGTGGTGAAATATCGCGTCCCGCGTCGAAATGGACTCGAAAAACATTCCGTGGCACTGCAAGACGCTCAGCGCGCGATTCGGCTTGTTCGATCACGTGCGGCCGAGTTCGGACTCAGCCCTGACAAAATCGGTGTCCTCGGTTTCTCAGCCGGCGGTCACTTGGCAACTCTCACCGCACACCACCATGACCAAGACACCTACGTCCCGGTTGATGCAGCGGATGAAACCAGCGCCCGACCCGACTTTGCCATCCTGATCTATCCGGCATATTTGGCGAAAGACAACGAAGACAGAGAACTCGATTCAACGATCCAACCACTGGCATCGCCAAGCGATTACCCGCGCACCTATTTGGCGGTCGCCGCAGACGACAAATTCGCGCCCGGTTCGATTCATTACCTTTTGCATCTGCACCAGATGAACGTCCCGGGCGAATTGCATGTGTATGCCAGCGGCGGCCACGGTAAGGGACTCCGTGAATCCGGAGGCCCCTTCGCACAATGGACCCGCGATTGCCAACGATGGATGGACGACCTAAAGCATGACACGGAAAACGTACTGATCGAGTAGCGACCGTTTCGACTTCCGAACCGATATCATCCGATAAATCCAGATCGATTGAAAATGACGAACGGACGTTGCACCACGTCCGCGAGGCCGACGATACGAAACGCACTCATTTCACAGACCAAAACCATGACACGCATTTTGATCGCATCGATTTTAATTTCGATGATCGCAGTGGCCCTTCGCGCCGACGAACTTTACTTTCCTGGCGATACCTGGGATACCGTTGCGCCGGCGGACGTCAACTGGAATGGCCGCAAGATAGACCGAGCGATTGACTTTGCGATGAAGCGTCGATCGTCATCGGTCGTCATTCTTCATGGCGGCAAAATCATGGCAGAAAGACACAGCGAAGTGAAAGACGCGTCGCCGAGATACCGATTTGGTGTGACAGGAAAGTCCGCGGCCGGCCATGTGATCGAGGACGTCGCCTCGGCGCAGAAAAGTGTTGTCAGCTTCCTGGTAGGCATCGCTATCGACAAAGGCTTGATCGCGATCGATGATCCGGTCGACAAACATTTGGGCACCGGTTGGTCACGTGCAACGGAAACCCAAGAGTCGGCCATCACCGTTCGCCACCTCATCAGCATGACAAGCGGGCTGGATGAAAAGCTGCAGTACACCGAGCCACCCGGATCAAAATGGATGTACAACTCTAGCGCCTACGCAAAGTCACTGAGTTGCTTGGAAGCCGCATCGGGGCTCACGGCCAACGAATTGACGTCGCAATGGTTACTGCAAAAGGTACAGATGAACGACTCGCGGTGGACGACACGTCAGTTCGCCAAGTTAGTCAACAAGGAAGCGAATGCGAACGGATTCGCAACGACCGCACGAGACCTGGCGAGGTTCGGATTGCTTGTCCAGGCACAGGGAAAATGGAAAGATTCTGTCGTGCTCGCAGACAAGGCCTACCTGAAAGATTCCATTTCGCCGTCTCAAAAGCTAAAGCCCTCGTATGGATACTTGTGGTGGTTGAATGACCAAGCCGTTGTCGATCGAACGGGCAAGCGGGCGGCGCGGCCGATGATTCCGACCGCACCCGCGGACTTGGTTGCTGCCAAAGGTGCACTGGGACGAAAATGTTATGTGGTCCCCTCGCTGAACCTCGTTGTCACACGACTCGGTGACGATCCGAACGCTCCGGGTCGAAAGAACTTTGACACCGAATTCTGGCGATTGCTGATGGAATCGCAGGTTCAATAGCGGCATGATGCATGGCGAACGGTTGTGCCATGACGCATCCGCCGGCGAACAGGCTTTTGCGTTCGAGTCTTTGGCATTGTCAAGGATCAGCCTCAAGCACGCGGTTCACTTCTGAACCTTGGCCATCAGAAACTCATGGATATCGCCGTACGGTTTCGTTGGATGATCCGGTGAATTGACGTGACACTCCAATCCCATCGCGTCCATTGCCTCTTTCAGCTTTAACCCAAGCTTGACATGATGGACCCAAAGCCCGGGATCGGACGACGCATCGACCGGGACATCGCCTTTGCCATAAGCCATAAAGACGGGGACGTCGTCTTTACTCAAATGGTTGATCGCTGAAGCATCGACCATCAGTTGATTCAAACGACCGGAATCCAAGTCCGCATCCTCCCTAACCCCGTAAAAGGCGGCCAACGCGGGATGTGGTGGCAAGTCGGGAACGCCGAACCATTGGCGGAATGTTCGCATGTCATACGTTGGCTGACCATTCTGAGTCCCTGCCGCGACAATCCGCGTGGATTGGCGCGCGATGGGATCGTCACTGTCGGGGTCAGCAAGGTCATCATGAAACGCTAGCCACAGCGAAATCCCCGCGCCGGCCGATCCGCCGTAACAAGCGATCCGATCAGGATCGAGATTCCACTGCATTGCCTTGTTGCGAATGAACTGCAACCCACGCGCACAGTCGTTCATCATGATTGGATAGGGGCCCACGTCACTGAGCCGATAGTTCATCGATGCGAACGAGATGCCCTTTGCCAAATAGTCTGAGGGATTCCCACTAACATTGCTTTTGTCGCCACCACGAAAGCCTCCACCATGGATATAAATCACTAGCGGCGTGGGCTGCCCGTCACTGGCCTCGGCAAGCCAAATATCAAACGCCTGTCGCTCGTGGTCCCCGTACTTAACATCACGGTGTGTCGGCGTCGCTTGGCCAGTACGACGATCTGCAGTTTGCTGTGTGGCACGATCACGACGACTAGCGAAAAAACTTTTTAGCTCCTCACGCGTCACTGCGCCGTCGCCATTGGCATCCATCTGGGCAAAGAACGCCAAGGGATTCTTGGGCAGCTCATCTTTCGTCAGTTGGTTATCGTTGTTCCGATCCCACTGCGTAAATCGTTCGTCGATCTGCTGTGCATGAAGACCAGTCGCGGTCAAAACAAATGCCACAACGCCGAAAATGGAAAGTCTCTGTCGCATCCTACCTTGCTCCGAATATGAACCAGAAACACGATCGCAACACCACTCAAAACTCATGCATGCACTTTCGGTAAAACGTGCGTACGTAATTCAGTCGCCGTTCTTCTTCACGACCTTTTCGATAAATTTTAACAACAGTCGGTCGGCCGGAGCGGCCATTGCGCCGTGATTGAATCCGCCCAACTCATATAGCTCGGTATCCTGGTGACCAGCGACCTGCATCATGCGCCACAAGTAAGCGTTTTCCTCATACCGACCGGCCATTTCCAGTTCGCGATCTCCCGTGATCAACAACAGCGGAGGCGCGTCCGGCCTCACATGAAACAGTGGCGCCATGTCATCAACCTGCGTTTGCAAACGCGTCAGACCGCGTTCTTTTCGCACCGTAGAGTGCGTGACCGTTTGTCCGCTGTACGGAACCAAACCGGCAAGACTGTCCGCGTCGATGCCATGGGCGGCCAGCCAACGCTTGTCCAGTCCGATCATGCTGGTCAAATAACCGCCGGCCGAATGCCCACTGACGAAAACGCGGTCAAGCGAACCGCCATACTTTTGAACATTCGCAATCGTCCACGCCACCGCAGCGGCAGCATCCTCGACGTAGGCCGGCGATTGAACTTGCGGATGCAAGCGATAGTTGACCGCAACTACCGCGATGCCTTTGCCTTTCAATCCTTCGGGAATTCTCTTGCTTCCGTTGGACAATCCGCCGCCGTGAAACCACACGACCGTTGAAAAGCCTTCTTTGCCAACCGGATAGTAAACATCCAACTTGCATCGATCTTTCATGTAAGCGGTTGCCTCTTTATCGACACGATAGGCAATATCGGTGTCAATCTCGTACGCCTGCTTACTACCTACCGTTTGGTCGGCCGTTGCCGTTTCTGTCACGGCTAACAACATCGAGACAAAAATCCAGATAACGATTCGATTAAAACCCATACTTCATTCCAAAATAAGAATCAAACACTTCTATTCGATTTCGATCAAGCCGCGCGACAATCGATCATGATGCCCAGCAAAAGGGCAACGTTCGACTCGGTGTTCATTTAGAATGCATTTCCGCGCATTCCTGTTGCAAAAGGTTTCCGAGTTTCACCCATGCAAATTTTTCGCTCACTGGTGCTTTCCTGCGTAACAATGTATCTGCCAGCCACCACGGCCTGGTCGCAAGTCGACGCAAAAAACTTGATTGGCAATCCAAGTTTTGAATTCGGAACGGACCAAGGGCCCACCGGGTGGAAGGCGAGTTCTTGGAAAGCATGTTCCGGCAATTGGGATGACGAGCACGCTTTCGATGGAAACCGCAGCGTTAAGCTGGCGGGTCTCAATGGCGGCTGGGCAACTTCATGCACCGTTGCTGCCGACACATTACATCGATTCACGATTCGCTATCGCCTAACAGGCGGCCCATCGAGAATCGTCGCATACGTCCGCGAAAATGGAAAATCCGAACCGATTCTCTATCACGGCACAAAAGCAATCGAGGCGTCGGACACAAGCAGCTTTATCGATGGCCAATTCGTCGAAAAAGCAGACGAAAATGGTTGGGTGCTGTTCGATGCCGGCCTGTTTACGCCGCGCATCGGTCTGACCAATGTCGACGTCTTGATCAAGCTAGTCAGCGAAGATCCAACCGCAACCGTATGGCTTGATGACATTCGGATCACGGCACTGCAGCCTGAGACGGTTCCAGAGACCTCAGCGCAACTGGCACGTGTCGAAGGCGCGACCATTTGGACGGACAACGAAAATCGCAAGATATTCCTTCGGCAAACACCACCCAACGCGTCAAGCACCAACAAAATCAGCCTGGATCTTGCTCGAGGCGAATACGGTTCATTTCAGATCGCCGTCACACCCGAGCAACCCTGGACGGGTGTCGAATTTCGCACCTCGGCCCTGGATGGTCTCGAAACGTTTCCGGCAGACCATCTGCGTTGCCGAAGACTCGAATACATTGCGGTTGATAACCCGATCAAACCTTTCGCTCGCGCGGGACTACATCCCGACCCACTCTCGCAGCGAATCCCCTGTGAGATTGCCGCGCACACAAACCAAGTCTTTTGGTTTACCGTTCACGTTCCCGACACTCAGCCATCGGGCAATTACAACGGCCACGTCTCGTTGCATCGTAAACAACAAGACGAAACAATTCACGTGTGCGATGTGTCATTGTCCATCCGCGTTAGAGACTTTGCACTGCCTCGTCGCCCTTCGATGGACACGTTCGCGAGAATGCATCTCAATGAAGTACTGCAGTTGGAATCGGGCACGAAAGACGACATCGTCAATCGATATTTTCGAAGTTATTTTGAACATCGCGTCCGATGCTCGCTCGCCGCATCGGTTGGTGTCCGCTTGAAAGGCGATGCCGCCATCGTGAACTCGGCGGCGTTCGTTGATCAATTGAAGTTTGTTCGCAAGACGTTCGGTGCTCGGCCATTTTTTGTGCCGGCCCTTTGGATCGCTCACGACAAACACCGAATGCCGACCGATGCCTCATGGAAGGGACGACGCATCTTCTCAGATGATCGTATGACGAGGCTTCATCCAGGCTTTGAAAAACCTTTCACCGATTTTCTTCGACAGCTCACCGCGACTCTGAAATCCGAAAATCTATTCCAGGATCCGATCATACGATTCATCGATGAACCTGTGCTGGAGGATGACGCCACGCGCAGCGGCATTAGTGCGATTGCCCGTCTAATCAAAGAAGTCGCACCCGAAATATCGATCTCGTTGACAACCACGTCGCCGCACGCCGAATTGTCTGACGTGATCGATCAATGGGTATTGCATACCGACGCATGGGACCGCTCGTCGCCGCAAATCGAGTCTGCTCGGCGCGCTGGCGCTTCGATCAGCGTCTACAACAACGCAATCGCTTACGTCGAACAAGAAAGGATTCGCATCCGACTGTGGCCTTGGCTACTAAAAAAATACGACGTGCAGGGTTCCTATTCTTGGTGCGGCACGACGGCATGGCGTGGCGAGATGGTCGATCCCTGGAACTGCGGAAAAAGCTACTTTGAAGTCATGTTCTATCCACCGCGAGATGCCCAGGAACAAGGACCGATCGAGTCCGTCCGCTGGGAACTCTTCCGCCAGGGGCTTCAAGATTACGAATACATTTGCCTAGCCGAAAGATTGGCCGCGCAATTGGAACAACAAGGCGACACGAATGCCGCCCAAAAAGGACGCGACGCAGTTGCCGGAGCCCTCATGCTCGTGGACCATTGGCCGCGAGTGCGACCAGCAAACGACCGGCCTTACGTCCGCGATGTAACGCGACTCGCCCAGGCCAGACGTAAGTTGGCTGAAGCGATCGAATCCATGCAGGCGGCTTCTCGGTAACCGGGCTGCCAACGGCGTGTTCACCGGGACATCCGTACGTCATCAAACTCGATTTCGTTTCCGACCACCGTGAAGCCGAAATCGGTCTTCGTCGCATGAGCGATTCCTGGCGATTTCAATTGCCCGATCTGCTTGCCATCGATCGTAACCGACATCTGGTCGTCAACAATCGAGATCGAAACGTGATGCCATTGGTCCGCAGCAAGCGTATTGGGAATCAAAATTTCGCGATCTTTTAGAACTTTGCGACGATCAAGATTCTGCTTGGGATCACGAAGTGCCGCGAACAGATCGTTTCGCATCGCACCTTCGCGGTCGTCGGAAATCCTTACAAGTTTTGCCGAGATCGAAACGCGACAGATGTGCCCGGCGTGTACCTCTTTGCAATTCTTGTCGTTGACGACGAAGTTAAAGCTCTGTCCGTCGGTCAGACGAAACGAAAACTCGAACTTTCCATTTTGAAATTCGACGGGCGCACGACAAACCGCACCATGTCCACGCTCGGGTTCCTCGTGTCCCAGCAACCGTCCGTCACGAATCGTGAACGACGGAAGAATGACCAGCCAGTCATCGCCCAGTTGTTTTCGCTCGAACGAGTCCTGAAAGACAATGTCTTGCGACGCAGCGGGCAGTGACGAAGCGATTGATACCATGCACAAAAGAAAACATCGAATCGACATTAGAAAAACCTTAGGATGATTGAATGAGTTTGTTCGGAGCGGTTTGATCGGCAGCAGATCAACCTCGTACTGTTCGAATTCGTAACCCCGTCATCCAAGACACGATGCGAGGCAGTTCGACATTTGGCGATACAGAAGACGCCGCTTTCGGAAATCAGTCAGCGAGATTCCGTTTGCCAGCCGACCGGCTGCGTCCAAGCTTGCTTTTTCTGTCCGTCAAACGACGGGTCAACATGATCGAGACTGCTTGTGATCACCGCTCGAACATACAAGTCGTGCTCTTTCATCGTGTAGCTAGCCTGGTCCGCATCAACGGTCGCAGCGATGATGCCTATGTTCTCCTGTTTCAGGCTCGCCGCTTTCGAGTCGTTATCGCTGCGGGTCACAACGAAATCGATTCGATAACTTGCATTTGGTGCGGGGTCCACCTCGATGTCTAGCGTGCGAGTATCGGCATCAAACGAGACATCTTTCAAGGTGACGCCGCTGGACGCATAGAAGTCACCCTTTTTCATGGCGCGAATCAGATGTTCGGGGGTCAGGAAACGACTGCGAACCATGACCCAGCCGCGCCCCGGTCGCGATCCCTTTTCGCCGTGGTATTCATGGCTATCGTCGGTGGCAATGCCCATCAGTGGCGGCACGTCGACTTGGGTTCGACGGATTGCATTGACCAAATCCCAGATCCGCTCGACGCTGGGGTGATCGGCATCGCCAAGATGGTTCACACCCGGGTGACCGTTATAGACCTCATAAAAATGCTCCATCGTCACTGCGGCCAAATCCTCGGCTGTGATCGCATAGTGAAAGTTCGGATGATTCAAATGCGGTAGAACTTCCAGACCGTGGGCATGCTCGTGTTCCAGGATCGCACGAAGATTATTTTGCATCGCTTCGCGTACTGTCGCGCCGCCCGCTGGTGCAATCGCTTCAGCAAGATTCGTTGCATTGATGTGAACAGGTTTCCCTTCGGCCTTATCACTGATCTCTTCGGCGGGTATTAGGATAAATTGATTCCGCTCTTCCAGCAGATATCGGAATTCGTTGAGCGGTTTCAGCCGAACTTCAATCGAATCATTCTCCTGTTTACCACGAGTTTCGACCCAGGCATCACCGAACCGATCGCGATACCGTTGAAGCACCCCCTCGTCACTGCGGCCGATGATCTTCTGTAACGACATCCAGCGATCACCTTCGCTCAAGACGTTGTGATCGGTGAGCGCAAGAAAATGGTAATCACGCTCTCGATACCAGTCCGCAATCATTTCCGGGAACTGATCGCCATCGCTCCAAAGTGAATGCGTATGCAGATTGCCTTTCCACCAACGCAACTCCTGATCGGGCGATTGGCCAGAGCAGACGTTCGGAATTAAGCAAACCAGTGCAAACGCAAACCACACGATTGTGCGCACGGCAACTTGTTTATCAGATTGGCCAGTCATTGTGTCTTTCTCCATTGGTAGCCATGACGCTGAGATGTCGATCTTTCACTTGTTTGGTTTTGCAGCCTTAGGCATGGCCACAGTTTCTAAGCCGCTAATCGTACGGACCATATGACAGGGGCTCGGTCGGCATCTATCCCGCGAACGTAGCCAAATCCGATGACTGAATGTCAGCGAACGCGACAAGCGGCTTGTTTATTGCGACCAAGGCGGGAACGCGGTTGCGGCGAGACTTCTCGTGCCGCAACCGTGTCTGAAAGGTAGGCAAAAAAATTGAACGCAGCGGAGCCACGCAGATAGCGAATCGCTTGAGGCAACCCAATGGGTTCAGCCCACTTTGCACATGAGCCTATAGCTCTTTGACGCGAACATCGCGCCACAGAACTTTGCCGTCTTTGCCCTTGTGAATCTGCAACCCAAAGAATCCTTTGGGATAGCTCCCGTCGTCGACCCAATGAGCTGCGGGGATGCCATTAACCCAAGTTTTGACAACGTTACCCTTTGCCATCACGGTCAGTCGGTTCCAATCGTCTTTCTTGATCGCCCCGCGGACGTCTTGATGCGCTTTCAGCCAAAGCGGATAAAAATAACCGCCGCAGCTTTGCCCATAGATGCCACCTGACCAACCCCGGTCGCCTGCGATGCCTTCCATTTCCGCTTGCGGACCAAAGACCGTCTCGCCTTTCTTATCTTGCTTAACTTGTGCGCGAAACATAACGCCCGAGTTCCCGTCGACTTCCCATTTCATTTCGCATGTAAAAATGAAGTCGGTATAGTCGGAACGATCGGTGCTCAAATACGTACTGTTCGATCCCGGCTCGACGGTTCCGACGACCAATCCATCGCTTACCTCGAACTTGCACGTCCCACCCTTCGGGGACCATCCGGCCAGATCCTCGCCGTTGAACATGGGCACGAAACCATCTTCGAGTGACGGTTCCGCGTCGGTGTTCAGAAGCATTTCCGACGGGACAGGCGCGTTTTCCTGCTTCTTGTATTTTGCGTACCAACTCGCCTGCTGAGCATCAACCGCCTCGGGCAATGGCGGCTGGTCGCCCCTAACGAACAGCGGAAAACTAAGAACCAGCCAGACGATCATAAAGGCGTAGCGCATCAACGAAGTTCCCTATAGGTTTATCAAAAGTGTGACGCCGCCCAGTGCCAGAAACGACGCTCGCAAAAGCTACAGACGGCGACGGACATTGTAATGCAAACGCTATCTCAGAGCAGAACCGCCAAGGGAGCAGGCGCAAACAGCCGCCTCGCCCCCCAGATGAAACTCGGCCGTGAAACACAGCACGCGTTTTCACCGACCGAAAATGCGTAAAAACACCAGATTGCTCTGAGTCGTTTCACACCGTGCTGCTACCCTGCAGGGCTGAAACGCCGTAAGCACGACGTCATCGCCGATCGGTAGTCGGCCAAGTTCGCTGCGCCGGCCCGCAAACGCTGCTACCGCTATCTGGAGACTCCAAGGATGGGAAGTCCGTTTTCTGCTGAAACACAGCTCGCCGCGATCAAGAAACTCTTAAATTCGGTCTCGGCCCCCTTGGACATGAATGTCTCGGTCAAACTGTGGAACGGCGAACAGATTCCGTTGGGCGAAAACGTCGACGGTAAATACACGATCGACCTTTCTGGCCCTGGCGTCATCGGATCGCTGATCCGCAAACCGACCCTCGAGACGCTGGTCCGCTTGTATGCGACAGGTCATATAAAATTCGAAGGCGGCGACCTGATCGAATTCACCGATGCGCTCAAGACAGATCGCGAGAACCGAAAGAAGCTAAAGCAGGTCAGCAAGTCCATGCTGGTCAAACAAACGATTCCGTTTTTGTTTGCCAAGACAAATCCGACCGGTCTAAAAACGGGATTCCAAGACGACAGTGTCGGACGCAAACAGTCCAAACGTGACAACAAGGACTACATTCAATTTCACTACGATGTCAGCAACGAGTTCTACAAACTGTTTCTTGGATCTGAAATGGTTTACACGTGCGGCTATTTTACAAATTGGAACAATAGCCTGGACCAAGCCCAACACGACAAGCTTGACATGATATGTCGAAAGCTAAGACTTGAACCGGGCGACAAGATGTTGGACATCGGATGTGGATGGGGCGGTTTGATTTGCCACGCCGCAAAGAACTACGGCGTTCAGGCGCACGGCGTCACGCTATCGCAAACGCAACACGACTACGCAAAACAAAAGATCGAAGAACTGGGCCTGCGTGATCAGGTGACGGTCGAGATATGTGACTACGCCGACCACCATGGCAATTACGATAAAATTTCCAGCATCGGCATGTCCGAGCACATTGGTGCGGCGAACTACCCGGCTTATTTCAACAAAATCAATTCGCTGCTTCGCGACCGTGGCATCGTGCTGAACCACGCCATTGCGAGCCGAGCCAAAGCATCCAAACGGCTAGCCAAACGGATTCGTCCCGAGCGTGCGTTTATCTTGAAATACATTTTCCCTGGCTCCGAACTGACACCGGTAGGCATGACAACGGATTGCTTGGAACGCAGTGGTTTCGAGGTTCACGACGTAGAGTCTTGGCGGGAACACTACTCATTGACGCTGAAGTATTGGTGCAAAAACTTGTCGGCCAACAAGGAACGCGCAATCGAACTAGTGGGCGAAGAACGGTACCGCCTATGGGTCGCCTACCTTGCCGGCGGTTCAGCCGGATTCGCTGCGGGTTCGATCAAGATTTTTCAAGTGGTCGCAACCAAACGTGCGCAAAAAGGATGGTCCGGAATGCCACTCACGCGAGAACATCTCTATCGAGCTGCCTAAAGCCAATCGCGCTGGCTAGGTGAACTTACCGGGACGACGTCTCGTTAAGAACGGGATACTTGAACCCCCAGTGCAAAACGCTCGTCCATGAATCCGTTCCATACTCACCGGTCAAGCTCTAGCTGGTGTCGTTTCAGTGCAGGCGCCCAACACAGGCGTCCAACTCAGGCATCAATATTCGATTGCCGCCGGATCTTGATTCACCGAAGTACGCACGCGAGATTCAGCGACTTGAATTTTGCTTCTCCAACGCATCCGCCTTTTGCGGCGCAGCACGCTTGTCACGATTATCGCCGAAATCGCTGTTTACGGTGATGCTCCAAACCGCTTTGGATCGGACACGCGGTCGTACTTCACCGCTTGCGATGATGACTTGATCATTCCATTTGACGGGAATCGTGGTGACGCTGTTTTGCGGAATGGGTCCCGCGGAAGACCAGTGATCAGTGCTTGCGTGATAGGACAGTGCTTCTTTCGGAAATCCGGGATGCTGATCCTTTAGATCATCGGCTTTTGAAAACAAGGTTCCGTCGGCTCCGCCGAGCACGACAAAACGGTCTTTCCCTGACGCGATCGCCGTGCCCGCCATCACACATCGTGGCAAGTCCGCGAGTCGTTGCCACTGCGATGACTTTGGGCGATATTCCCACAGGTCTTTTAGGAACCGGACATCGTCAGCGGTCTGGCGTCGCCCGCTCATCACGTACACGCGAGGATCATCGGCGTTATCGTTTGCGACGGTCAAGTTGAACGCTCGCGGCCCGCCCGGCACGCTGCTGGTTTGGTGCCATCGAAACGCATCGGGCTTTTTCATCGCTGACAGATCGAGCGTCCAAAAGTTTTGCATTGCGGAATCAAATCCATTCGCCGATTGCCCACCTGCGAGGTAGATCACGTCTCCGATCAGTGCCGCTTGACCGTAGGCACAGGGGCACGGCATCGGAGGTAATTCAACCTGGTTGATGGATCTGCTGCCTGGATCCCACCGCAACAGAAACACCTCGTCATAGCATCGATCCGCGTCACTTCCGCCCATGCAAACAACGCCTGCGGCCGTCGAAACCGCGGTACCATATGCGATCGGACGTTCAAGTCGGCCGGCCTCTTGCCAGATGAATTTGTCATCAATCTTAGTGAGCACGACGATGCGGTCGTGCCAGACTTTTTCACTCTGCCACACCGGGTGCGGAAAGTTTGCTCCCCCGGCAACGATCAGCGCGTCTTGGTGGACACCGACAAATGGCCCAGCAACTCCGAGTGCGCCGGGATAGTCCGGAAGGCGCTTCCAATGAAGTCCAGAAGACTCATTGCCCGTTCCTGGCTGCGCAGCGTCTGCTGCTGAACTTGATCGGCCATCCAGCATCACCAATTGCAACAACACCAACATCAGTCCGCCGCAGCGCCAGACACCGTCACGCGATCGAGTGGCAATCATTCCGCATTCTCCTGAGCGTAAAAAAAGATGTTGTTCGTTTCGACTCGACGTTCGACGTCGCGACCGTCTTTCCATCCGAGTCACCAGACAATCCGTCATCGTAGTCGCTCTCGCAGCGAATCGGTGTGACGGTGGTCGGCGCGACGAGCAAACATTCGTTCTCGCGGCGAAAACTTGGGACGTTGCCACCGTGATCGACCGAATGAGCCTGGGCGAGAACCGCAGGAGCCCCAAACGTGGAAATCGCTGACAAATTTGGCGGATGTGTCGATTCGCTTTTTGCGTCCACCGAAATGACAAACTGATAAAATGTGAGCACGATCGATGGCGGCACGCGAGCCGGTCACGATTGTATCGGTTTCTGCGCCACAGCTTTTCACCGACTTGCAAGTCTTACGAGGGAGTCTCGCCATGCACCATTTTCCAGTCAGAATGATCGCCCTGATGCTAGTGGTAACGCCGATGCCCCTCGCGACCGCGGATCGATTGCAGCTGTCCAACGGTGACGAAATCCAAGGCGATTTGCTGGAATTTTCCGACGGACAAATCCGATTCCGTCACACGATCCTGGGAGAGTTCAATATCCCACGTGGTGAAGTTCACGCAATCGAGCTTGGTCCCAAGCGCGGTGGCAAGCGTTTGATGGCCGACGGGACACCGGCGGGTCCGGAAACACCAGAAGAGGTCATCGATCGTCTCGTCAATCCTGAGCTTGATACTGATGCGGTGAAGGATCTCGAGAAGGGAGCCAAACGCGTTGCCACACCGCAGGACGCCGTCGAGCAACTGCGCCGCGAAGGGGTCGACGGGAAAACGATGGGGCAACTGCACAATCTGCTGCCCGGTTTCGGAAGCCCCGAAGTCCAAGACGGGTTTCGCGCTCGCGTGGAAGGCTTGATGTCCGGATCGCTAACGATTGACGACATTCGCAATGAAGCAATCGATGCGCGTGGACAGTTAAAGGAACTGATGGACGATCTTGGCCCCAGCGGTGCTGCACTAAATGGATACTATGGAATCTTGGACGGATTCATCAAGAAAACAGATCCGAATCAGCCGCTCGCGCCTCCGGGGATCGCTCCACAGCCGATCGCACCGCTGCCCATTTCACCGCTGCCCATTTCACCACTGCCCACTTCACCACTGACCCCGCGTTCGAACGACGACGCTGACGCCGACACCGAGGCGCCATAGCCGACCGATCGCTGCCCGCTAGGACTTGGCGTTTAAGCGTTTGGCGGCTTCGACATCCGCTTTGTTCTCGTTCGGCGGCCCCTCATGGTCCAGCACGGGCGCTGGCAACTTTTCGATGAGCTGGTTAAAGAACCCTTTCGCCTTGACCACTTCGGGATCTTGAGAATCCGTCACTTCGACATACCCTTCGCCATCGCGGTTGTTGCCGCAATCGAACAGGTGACCCCAGTGAAGCGGAGAGTTGTCTTCGAGTAACCAACGCTTGGTCCTTAAAATCCGACGATCGGCTTGAAACGCAAAGATCCAATCGCGAGTCTGCTCGCTTCGCCCACGCAAAAAACTTGCGTACGAGCGGCCATCGATCGGACGATCATCGGGAAGTTTCGCACCGGCAAGTTCAACAATCGTTGGCAGAACGTCGGATAAGTCCGTAAGTTCCATCGTCGAACCTCTTTGCTTGACGATACCGGGGCCGTTCACAATCATCGGCACTCGGGCACCACGTTCAGTCGGCTGTGACTTGCCATCGCCACCAGTCCCGTTGTCGCCGGTAAAGAACAGCACCGTGTTATCACGTAAGCCAAGAGATTCGATCTGTGATACTAATCGGCCGACCAACTTGTCCGTGTATTGGACGTAGTGTTTTAGGTTCTGCTGTGACTTCTCAGTCTTGTCGGCATCGGATTGCGTTGAATCCGGCGTGCTATACCAGGGTGAATGCGTCAGGCACATCGGATAATACAAAAAGAACGGCTGATCTTGATTTCGCCGCATGAAATCACAAAGAAACTCGGTGTGCATGTCGGGACCAAAGTCGTTCTTGGTCGTCGGTACCCAACTTCCGTTTTGCAGAATGCTGGGATGCCAATAGCGAGAAATAAAGTCGATACCTGCCGCTTTGACTTTCGCGCGGTCCTCTGGCGTGTAGTAGCCTTCGTAACCCCACATCGAATACTCATCGAAACCTGCTTCTCGGATCAGTGTCGGCTGACTGCCTGACAATTGCCATTTTCCGGCAACAGCAGTCGCATAGCCCGCTTCCTTTAAAATCTGCCCGAACGTGCGATGGCTTGCGATGCGGTCACGGGGATCGCCCGGTTCGGTACCGCCTCTCTTGCTGCCGAAGTTGTAGATGCCGTTATGACAGCCGTACTGCCCCGTCATCAACATAAACCGCGTTGGGTGACAAACCGGCGAGGTAAAACATGTTTCAAACTTCACACCCTCGGCGCCAAGCTTGTCCAGCACTGGCGTTTTGTGTTCAGGGTGTCCGTAACAAGCGAGTTCCGATGCCCCAAGATCATCGACCATGATCACAACGATGTTAGGCTGCTTTGAAACTTCATCAGCACGCCCCGACGATGTGGATAGGAACAAAACGAACGCGAGAAGGGAGAACGTAGCTTTCAAGATTCTGATCCAGTTGGCGGGTAGAGCTAGACATCGACTGAACGATGGCGATGCAACGGTTTTCTCACGTGAAGACTGCGAGCGAGAAAGGAAGGAATATGCGTCGAACTATCGACTGAAGCAGGCGGTAACATTTGCACAGGTACGTAACGCAACTTCGATCGATAGCGTCGCTGCCCCCGTTTGAGAATATAGCGAAGCGGCGTGGCCCGGGCAGCTACGTTTCGACTTTGTTGAACGCCGACTAGTTGAACTCCCGCGATTCGCAAACGCGGAGCGATCGAAAAATTGACGCGGGCGAAGCGGACCTTTAGAGTGATTGGATGCGAATATCCTGCTTGATTCTTTTCCTGATTCTATTTTCGAGTCCCGGGCTGTCCGAGACATCGTTTCAGTTCGACGTCGACAAAGACTGGCGAGGCGAGCGAATCGAATTGCCACCCAAGTTTGCACAGGCAATGACTTGGAAGGGGACCGAAGTCATTCGATTCGCACCGGGAATGTTTCAGGTCGAATCGGAAACCTTTTTCACATACGTCATTGTGTTTCTGCTTGACCCCGCTTCGGACGTCACCCCCAAGGCAACGCAACAACAGCTCTTGCACTATTTTCAAGGGCTTGCTTCATCGGTCTCAAGGGGCAAAAGGCGAGCCGTTGACGTCGACGGGTTCCAGCTCGAGCTTGGTTCGTGGCAAAAGAAATCCGTCGACCGTCGCGAACGCGAGACGACGACAGGCACACTGAAGTGGGTCGAACCATTCCGCACGATGTCGAATCAAACTTTGCAGTTGCGCGTCGAAAAATGGAATCATGCCGATCAACCGGCGATCCTGGTCACTCTGAGTCCCCAACCCTTTGACCACTCGGTGTGGAACGAACTGGGGCGCATCGCAAAGACGTTTCGCTTTGGCGACGAATCGAGCGATGAACGGGCAAAGAACAATTGAGCGAAACCACAAGCATCAAACGCAACAACTCGCTTTCTGCTGGCGATGCATTTTGCGTGATTCCTTTATGATACCGAAACAGCGGAATTGAGAAATCTCATTGGCCATCGCGAGCTATCCCGGCAGCGTCACATTGGCATCGTTACCGTGCGAAACCACTCTTCGTTCGAACAAAACTGATTTCCATCCCCAAAAGGAGCGCCCCGACAATCCTCGCTTGCTGCCCTGATTACAGGGCTTTGGACCGGTGACAGCTCCGACACGTCGATGTCACCGGACCACTTCCTTTTCTTCGCTGCTATCGCTTGCACGTCTTTGGAGTACTGAAAATGTCCGTAACCATTCCGCGTCCAGTAAGTCGCCGCCCTGTCACGAGTCAAGTGAAACCATCCAAGGTCGATCCATTCTCAGCGAAACCTTTTACGCTTGAGCAAGAGCTTGAACCTTTCGGGAAATGGGTTGGCGATCCGATCTGGATTCCGCCCAAAGATTCTAGCAAGACAATGGCGGAATCGATGCTCCGTTCAGCTAGCCCCTTGACGCCGAAAGCGAAACGCTGGTCGGTTGTCGAACAGACACACCGAAAACAGTTCACCCAGGTTCGCGAAATCGATCTGTGCAAAGATTCCATTCGTTTACCAAAGGGAAAATTCTTTGTCAGCGTGACTGAACAACGAGATTTTGACAAAATCACGGATTCCATTCCCGCGTGCGTGCAAACGCGGCTTGATGAATTCATGGCGGGTCCGGGCAAGAGACCCGGTGTGAAAGTTTATTACCTAAAGCCACTGTGCGTTGAAGTCGGCGACGATCTGATCCTGACAACTCGCGCAGACATGATGGCGGCAGTGAAAAAAATCCAAGATGAAGTGTTTGCCGAGTATCGTCGCATGTATTTGCCGCAACGATCGTTGGAATTTGTCAAAGCAGCCGTTAACGTCGCCTCGGCGATTCCCCGGGGTGTCGTGAAACATCTGGTCGGCCGTCGACAGAGACAGATCGATGCCTACCAAGCCCGGTTAGAATTCAAACGTAGAAAGACCGCGTTGAGCGCTGCTCGCACACACCGCAAGTGCCGCACTCACGGCTGTACGTTCGACGAAATGTTGGCACTGACCAATCCGCTGGAACGGGCCGATGTGATCGAACAGTATGGCATCGAGCAGAACCTATCCCGTGCCAAGCGAGATCAATTGATGATGATGGCCGCGGGAAGCATTCCCTGGTTCGTCGCGCTATCGATGGGCATCAGCTACGTCACCGTGTTGTCAAAAGTGACAATTACCTTTGCACCACCGATCATGGTTTGTGATCCCGCCTTCATTGCCGAAATGCCAGGATCGAATGGCGTCGTGCTCAAGATCGGACACTTCGACGAAATCGGCGGAGTCACGCACGTTGAGATCTGATCCACGTGATCAATCGATGTAAAGAAACAGATTGGAATTGAACATCGCTCGGCACAGGTCGGTCAGCGCGTCAAGTTCTGCTCCGGCCCCTCGCAAGGTGGTTGTTTGTTGCTTGAGGAAGTCAATCGCTTGGCTCTTTTCAGCATCTGAGGGCCGGCGTGAAAAGAGACGTCGATAAAGTTCGTCAATTTGTTTGTCTCGGCGCGAGCTATTTTCGGTGAGCAGTTTCGCGAATCGGGTTGCTGCGTCTAAAGTAAATCTCGAGTTCAACAGAGTCAGCGATTGGACGGCTGTCGTTGATGGTTGGCGCACAGCGCAACTGCAATTCGCGGCCGGACGGTCAAACGTCGCGAACATCGGATAACGCAAGTTCCGGCGTGCAAAAAGATAAATACTCCGTCGATAGTGATCTGCTTCACGGGGACTTTCGTCCCACTGCCCCTTCAACAGGGTGCTCAGCATTTCTTGAGGTAACGGCGGTCGTACACCGGGGCCGCCTGCTTGATGATCCAGTTGCCCGCTAATCATTAGCATCGAATCGCGGATTGCTTCGGCGTTCAATCGTCGCCGAGGAAACCTGGACAGCAGTCGATTGTCAGGATCTTCAAGAAGCGCCTTATTCCACGACGCGCGGTCGCCCGCCGACTCGCGATTAGTCGCCGGATGACTCTGGGTCTGATAGACCGCTGACAAAACGATCTCGCGGTGCAGCGCCTTCAGGCTCCAGCCTTGTGAGACAAAATTAGTGGTTAGATGATCCAGCAGCTCAGGATGCGAGGGATCGTCGCCCATCACACCAAAGTCGCTGGGTGTTCGCGAGAAACCATTTCCAAAATGAAATTGCCAGACACGATTGACGATCGAGCGTGCCGTCAGCGGGTTTGCAGCATCGGTCAACCAACGCGCCAGTTCCATGCGGCGTTGTCCGTCGTGTGCAGACTCCACTTCCTGGTTTGCACGGTTGGCAATCCTGGGAAACGCGGGATCAAGTTTTGGTCCGGGACTTCGCCAATCGCCTCGGTGAAAGAGTCGACTGACAAACTGAGTGTCTGCACCATCTGACAAAGTCGTTACCGACTTCTTTGCCTGCAGTTTGATAGCAGGATCAAAGAAAGCGCGCAGCCGATAAAAGTCTGCCTGACTGATCGCGTCGTACTTGTGGTCGTGGCACTCGGCGCAACCGATTTGCAAACTCAAAAAAACCGATCCGAAAGTCGACGTCAGCTCATTGAGCAAGACATGCTTGCGTTCGTCCTGCGAATTAATATCGGGCATGTCCGGGCCCGACAAACAGAATGCAGTCGAAATCGCTGCATCTGGATCTTCGGCATCGAGAACGTCCCCTGCGACCTGTCGGGTGATGAATGCGTCCAACGGCATGTCGTCATTAATCGCATCGATGACCCAATCACGAAACTTCCAGGCGTCCGGCCGAAGTCGGTCATGTTCAAAACCGTCGGTTTCGGCAAAGCGCGCCAAGTCCAACCAGTGCTGTGACCAATGCCGACCGTACTGCGGCGAGGCAAGCAGTCGATCGACGAGTCGGCGATATGCGCCCGGACGATCGTCGTTGAGATAAGAGTAAATCTGTGCTGTACTCGGCGGCAAACCGTGCAAGCCGTAAGTCAATCGTCGAATCAAAGTCGACCGGTCCGCCGTGCCCGTCGGTCGTAACGATTTCGATTCCAATCTAGCCAGAATGAAATAGTCGATCGAGGTTTGCGGCCACGATGCAGACGCCACTTTGGGTACCGTCGGCGATGCAACCGGTTGAAACGACCAGTGGTCCCTGTCGAAATCGTCGATGGGAATTTCATCGATCACGGTTGCCGGCTCGTCAGCGATCGACAAGCCGACAAACACCATGATCAGCACGAACGACGTCAAGCACCGCATCACGACACCAGCTCATCGATATGATCGACCTCGGCGGGACCGGTCAACCGCTCGTCGAGTCCGTTATGTGTATATGTCAAACGCCTATGATCAAGTCCCATCAGGTGCAGCAACGTTGCATGAAATTGATTGACATGAACCTTGTTCGTTTCAGCCCGCAATCCGATCGGATCAGTTTCACCATAAGCTCGACCTCCACGAACCCCAGCGCCGGCAATCCAACCACTGTATCCCCATGGGTTGTGATCGCGTCCGACACCTTTTTCGCTCATTGGCATCCGCCCGAACTCGCCACACCAGACCACAAGCGTGTCTTCGAGCAACCCTTTGCGTTTGAGATCCTTGATCAATCCCGCGATTGGCTTGTCCGTTTTCGCGCAGTATTCGCTGTGGTTCTGAGCGACGTTCTTATGAGCGTCCCATCCGTTGGTGTCGCCCGAATAGACTTGCACGAACCGTACGCCTCTTTCAACCATCCGCCGAGCGAGCAGGCACCTTTGGCCAAAGTCTTTTGTAACCGGATGATCAATGCCGTACATCGCGTGCGTCTCGGCGGACTCTTGTGACAGGTCTACGATTTCCGGTGCCGCACCTTGCATGCGAAAGGCAAGTTCGTACGAACGAATACGTGCTTCCAGTTCGTCGTCGTGGTCGCGCTGGGCCAAGTGCCTTGCATTGAATTTTTTCAAAAAGTTCAACGTCGATCGCTGACGAGCATCGTTGATCCCTGGGGGCGGCTGCAGATTCAAAACCGGATTCTTGCCGGGGCGCATGGTGGTGCCCTGAAACGTCGCCGGCAAAAATCCGCTTCCCCACGCCGGCGGTCCACCTTTTAATCCGCCACCGGGATCGGGCAGGACCACGAACGCCGGCATATTTTGGTTTTCGGATCCGAGCCCGTAGGCGAGCCAGCTGCCGAAACTTGGATGCCCCATCAAGATGCTGCCGGTATTCATTTGATAGACGGACTGGGGATGATTCACGCTGTCACCATGCAACGACCGAATCACGCAAAGTTCGTCGGCAATTTCTGCAGTGTGCGGCAAGAAATCTGACACCATCAGCCCCGACTCTCCGCGGGGTCGAAACGGCTTGACGGCCGGCAGCAATGGATTGCCGGCAACGTCTCGTCGCGTCAACACTCTGCCGAAACTCTCGGGCAGTGGTTCGCCCGCGTACCGCGCAAGATCTGGTTTATGATCGAACAGATCGACGTGACTGGGACCGCCGTGCATGAACAGCCATATGATTCGTTTTGCCGAAGGCTGAAAGTGATGGGTCTGTTCGGCGGAAACATCCGACATCAACAGCGACTGCAACGCCATCGCGCCGATACCGCCACCTGCCCCTCTCAGAAGTTCGCGGCGTGAGAGACAGATCGAATCGGGCGATAGCGAACGAATCATGACGTGTCCGTTTTTTACTTGCACAGGGTCGGTTCACGCGGCACGCGGCGAGTCAATTCGTCGCGACGGTTTATTGATGGTGCCGTCATTCCCGCCAGCGACAATCCGTTATGATAACGAGCCAAGGCAATCAGTATTGCGATTGTGACCGACGATGAAAAAAACACTGATTCCGCACCTAGCAACTGATTCCGCACTTAGCAACTGATTCCGCACTTAGCAACTGATTCCGCACTTAGCATACGGATGTCGACCATGCCAAAAAATAAAATTGACCGAAAAGTTGCTCTGGACCGCCGAGGATTCTTGCGTACCGGCGGTACCGGTGCCGCCGTGATGGCAACGGGCGTCTGGTCAGAATTGCCGGCTGCGGAATCCAATTCCGCTTTGGATAAGCTGCAGGTGCTATGCGTCGGTACCGCGAACCGAGCAAGTGCCGATGTCAGTGGTGTAAAGTCACAAGACATCGTTGGACTCTGCGATATCGACAGCAACTATCTTGCGCGAGCCAAGAACGAGTTCAAAGATGCGAGAACCTACGCCGACTATCGCGAAATGATCGACAAAGAGGCCGATAAGGCTGACGCGATTGTGATTGCGACGGCCGACCACAACCACGCGCCCGCCAGCATTCGCGGAATCAACGCCGGACTGCATTGTTACTGCGAGAAACCGTTAACCCACACGGTTCACGAAGCCCGACTGATCGCCGAAGCCGCAGCGGCCAAGGGCGTTGCAACTCAGATGGGAACACAAATTCATGCATCCGATAACTATCGCCGGGTCGTCGAAATCGTCCAAGCCGGCGCGATCGGTGACGTGAGCGAAGTCCATGTCTGGGTTAGCAAGGGATGGGGCGGCGGCGAGCGGCCAACGAATGAGCAAGCGCCCCCGGCCAACCTAAGCTGGGACCTGTGGTTGGGGCCCGCACCAGAACGGCCTTACGCGCCTGGCCGATATCACCCCGCGCAGTGGCGGCGGTGGTGGGATTTTGGCCAGGGAACGCTCGGCGACATGGGTTGCCACTACATGGATTTGCCGTTCTGGGCACTCGACCTTAAACATCCAATCTCGTGCGAAGCCGATGGCCCCGATCCTCACCCCGAAACATGTCCGGTCGGCTTGGTCGTGAAATACCAATACCCAAGTCGTGGCGAAAAACCCCCTGTCTCGCTGACCTGGTACGACGGCAACCGCACGCCGCGAGAAGTCGCGGGCGAAAAGGTTCCCGGCAGTGGAGTCATGTTCATCGGCAGCGAAGGTCACATGTTTGCCAACTACACCAGTTACAAACTGTATCCGAAAGACAAATTCGCCAACTTTGAACCGCCCGCACAGACCATCCCCGCATCGATCGGACACCACGACGAATGGATCAAAGCGTGCAAGGATGGCTCACCGACGACATGCAATTTTGATTACTCCGGCGCCCTGACCGAGGCGGTCTTGCTCGGTAACGTTGCCTATCGTGTGGGCAAACCACTGCATTGGGATGCCGAGACACTGACCGCGACCAATTGCCCCGAAGCGGACCAGTACATTCGCAAACAATACCGGCCAGGCTGGGAAGTGGTCTTGCAAGCCTGAGGTGTTCGGCCCACTCGGCTTCATGGATGCCCTGCGCACTCGCTAATTTTACGTAAACAGTTTGGTGCCGCCATGATTCGGTCATGGCAGCACCAGCCGCCGCCATCTTTGGGAGTCCCTTCGATTGTCTCGCTCTTTTCTCTTGGTCGCGATTGGCGGCTTGGTCGTACTCGGATGCACCGCTAAAACGCCAACGACTTCAACGTCCACCGAGCCCACTGATTCATCAGCAACTGCATCGACTGCCGTGCTTGCCGACGATCCCGATGCGGTCGCGGCAGTCCAAGCGAGCACCGACAAGCTTCGAACCGAAAACGGTTTGGTCATCGAAGTCGACTTTCGCGGGTTGGATATCGACGACACGGCACTGGAACCACTCCAAGGTCTGCCGAAACTGCGATCGGTGTTACTTTCGGGAACGAATGTCGCCGACGATGCAATGAAACCGTTGGCCGAGATTCCAGAGCTTCAAAACCTGGATCTGCGTGAGTGCGAAATCAGTAACGATGGACTCGCACACCTGACATCACTGCAAAAGCTGAAGGCGATAAAACTGTCCGGGCAAGACGGACGGTGCGATGTTGATGATGACGGCATGGTGCACATCGCAAAGTTTAAAAACCTGAAAGTGCTCGCGGTTGACTCGCTGCTGATCAGTGAAGACGGGCTAAAAGAGCTGACCGGTCTGTCGGAGATGACCGAACTGTATATGGGTAAGACATCGATCGGGGATGAAGCCATCGAACTAATGACTCATTTTCCCAAGCTAAAGAAATTGCGGGCCGCCAATAGCCATATTTCTGCGCAGGGACTCGCCGTGCTGCCACGCCTGGAAAACTTAGAAGAACTTGACCTCAGCGAATGCAGCCAGTTCTTTGATGATGCGATGCCGCCTTTCGCTGAAATGAAAAATCTGAAAAAGTTGAACCTTTGGCGAGTGGCGATTTCCGATGATGGCATCAAGCACCTGGCCGGATTAACGAATCTAGTCTCGCTAAACTTGGACAACACCATGCTAAGTGACGAAGGCATGAAGCACCTGGCGGGCCTAACGCAACTGACGTTTCTGCACCTAGGTTCGACGCAGATCACCGACCAAGGTTTGCCGCATCTCGAAAACCTGAAATCACTCGAGAACCTTGTCGTCACGCGCACCGCCGTGACTCAGGAAGGGGTCGATCGCCTGCAGGAGCAACTTCCCAACGCCAAGATCCAACTGCTTTATCTCGAAGGGCAGTAGACAGTAGACGGCAAAGCATGCGGCTGGATGGAACGTGAGAAACGGTCCTCGCATATTCTCGTGACGACTGATCAACGTTTGTGATGATCCACGCACGCGCCCCAGCTGATGGTTCATCAATGGTTAGGTGCCTACCTGTGCACGTTCATCGTGAGCACACAGGCAGAAGTTTGAGAATTTACTGTGGGGTCAAGCTCAATTTGTTGTCATTAGGTTGATAGACCGTTAGGTTAGTAGTCTAGTTGCCTCGCGCCGCCTTCCAGCCGTCGATTGAACTCGCAGTGGATATTGGAACCCGAGATTCTGCGTCCCAGCAATCACATCTTCGTGACGTACCTGCCGCTCTCAACTGGAGTTATCAATTATGTCGTACGCTAAAGCTTTGCTATGTGTCGCGTCAGCAATCGCGTTGTGCATTGCATCGCCGAGTCAGACGAATGCCGGTCTGCTTGTCAACGGCGACTTTGAATCGGGTTTGGCGGGTTGGACCGTCACGGACTTGGCCGGCGGATCTGGCTCCTTTTTCTCTCAGCCGAACGACGGAAGCTTAACACCGCTTTCCACTCTTGGTACCGCAATCAATCCTTTGGGCGGTTTGCTATTCGCTGTAAGCGACCAAACGGGCCCGGGGACGCACGCGTTGACTCAATCGTTTTCGGTGCCTGCCGGATCCAGTGTCGCGATGAGCTTTGACATGTTTTTGAATGATTACAGCGGTCTTTCGCCTGTTGGAGTAGGTCTTGGCTTGGATCACACCGGCGGCACAAACCAACACGCACGTGTCGATATTCTCACCTCAACAGCCGACCCGCTTTCCACAGCAATACCCGACGTGGTCGCTTCGGTCTTGGTACCCGTACCCGCGCCAGCGGCGTATTTTACGGTGAACCCATGGATTTCCAGTCCCGTCTTTGATCTGTCCGCGGAACTTGGCGCAGGAGGAACCTTTCAAGTTCGCTTCGCAGAAACCGACAACAGTGGCAATTTCCACCTGGGTGTCGACAACGTTGTGATCGAAGCGGTGGGCGGTCAAGTTCCAGAACCGACATCACTTGCCATCTTTGCACTAGGCATTGCCCCTCTGACCGGAATCCGCCGCCGGCGTCGCTAGGCAACCCATATCATCCTGCCAAACTCCAACGCCCCATGTGTGCGGGTTGGACGCGAAACTAAGTTGCGAACTTATCGCGAGTCGCATTTCGAAAGCGATTCGCCGCTTCGTTGATGGCAGCCAGCCTTTGATCGATCGTTAGCGTCGCGCCACGGCGGGCCGCATCGATGACGGTCTCGCATTCATTGCGATCCATGAAGACGGACGCCTCCAACAACCGTGACTCTTCATCGGCGTCGATGGCCATGAATCCATGTTTATCGGCGTGAATCAGTTGTCCCGGTTGGATACAGGTGCCAAAGACCTCCACCTCGCAGTTCCACCGAACGGGACAAACATGGGCGTGCCCAACGCATAGCCGGCGGGCGATCGCCTTGAATCCCGCATTGGTCATTTCATCGATATCGCGAACAGCCCCGTCGGTAATCGTGCCGACGCACCCTAACGCTCTGTGAATGTTGCTGTTCACTTCGCCCCAAAACGAGCCGAGCACCAACGGTTTATCAAGGTCCTGAACGACGACAATCTTTGGGACCGGCAGTTCGGCAACATATTCGCGGTAGAGACTCCAAGCGTCCGTGACTTTTTTGTGCTCTGCGTTGCTGGGTTCGATAACGACTGTGACCGCGTACCCGACCATCGGTCCCATCTGTGGCATAAAGTCATTGGTTTCGTCTAGGTTGAACCCATCACGTTCACAGTCGCGCGATGTGATCTGTTCCCAACCGTTATAAATGGTTGGCGTGTTCCAACGTTTCAGTTGCAACAATTCAGCATGTGAAAGTGGCATAATTAATCGCCTGAGAAAGAAATGTCAGAATCGAAATTCAAAGTCGTCATCACGGATTTTATCAATGACAGCCTGGCGATCGAGCGTCAGATTCTCGATCCGTATGCAAACCTGATCGCATTGGATGCAAAGCACGTCAGTGAATCGCACGGACACATCGATAATGCAGATGCGATCATGATGTATCACAATCTATCAGTGGCGGCCGATACGATTGCGAGATTGCAAAAATGCAAGATTATCGTGCGGTGCGGTGTCGGATTCGATAATGTCGATCTAGATGCCGCTCGCGGCAAAAGCATTCCGGTTGTCAACATCCCCGACTACGGAACGGAAGAAGTCGCCGATTCGGCGATCGGCATGATGCTGGCGCTGACGCGAGGCATCAACCGGTACAACATCCGCATGCGTCAAAGCGATCCTTTATGGACGTACGAGTCCGCCGCTCCGCTGGTACGGCTTCGAGGACAAGTGTTGGGAATTGTGGGACTAGGCCGAATCGGTATCGCGACCGCGAAACGCGCGATGTCGCTCGGCATGGATGTTCGTTTCTACGATCCATATATTCCCGATGGGATGGACAAAGCGATCGGGGTCACCCGCGAAGAATCTCTCGAAGCGCTGATGCGTCAGTCGCTCGTCCTGAGCCTGCACTGCCCGTTGACGTCCGAAACGCACCAGATGATCAATCGCGAATCGCTTCGATGGCTGCCCACAGGTGCGTACTTAGTCAATACCGCGCGAGGCGGGATCGTCGACACCGCAGTGCTGCCTGACGCGGTTGCGTCGGGACAAATCGCTGGGGCGGCGGTCGACGTCTTACCCAACGAACCGCCGGCCGACGATGACCCGTTGCTGGTTGCCTGGCGCGATCCGTCCCATCCGGCGCACGAACGAATCATTGTGAATCCACACGCCGCTTTCTATTGCGAAGAAGGCCTGCAGGACATGCGCCGCAAGAGCGCCGAAGCGTGTCGCCGAATGTTCGAGGGCGAGCCGATCCGCAATCAAGTGAATTGATCGCTGTCACTGGTCGGACGGGCCGCCGCGACACAATGCCACCGTGGCCGCTGCACAATTGCGCCGCCCGATTCATCGCTCGCGTGAGGATTCATCCTTGTGCAAAGTGCTTTCGCCACGCATCAGTCTTGCCGCTCTGCCAACTAATCGCAAATAGTGATCGCTCGGCAGACCTTCGTATTCCAAGAACTGGGCTCCGTTTCCGTTCGGCGGATCATTGGTGCACTTAAAGATTGCGGTTCCCTCGTCGACTTCATCAAACATCGCCACGTACAACATTTCGCACCCAACACGCTTGGCAGCGGCAATCTGTGACCACAAGAACTCGCCGCGGTTCCTCGGGATTGCCCCTAACGGCTCGCCCTTGAGGTTGTGCCAACTGAAGCCCGGGAAAACAACTGGCATATAATCCAGACGGTTCTCATCACACCACGACTTGTCGATTGACCAATACTTGTCGGCGTGTCGCGCGACGCTTGCTTCATCTCGGTATCGCCCGACCGTCCAAGGACTGACCAGGTCGGCTAGCTTGATGATGTCGTGCAGCTCGTGATCCTGAACCGAATCGCGATGCAGTTCACGCCAGCCCGTCGGCACACCCAACATCACCGTGCATCCGTCATCTTTAAGAAACTGGACCAGTTCGCGACATTCGGAAAGCGTATATCGACGAGGTTTGCCGCCGTCCAGGAATCCGATTCCCCAAATCGCGACGACCGGCTTGCCGTTGTGAGCTTGGTAAGATTTATCCGCAGTCAATTGATATTTGCCGCGTAGCGATAGCCAGTCTTGCCGAACCGAGTCGACACCGCCTTGCCCCAGCCCCGACAAATCGTACATCAATGCATAGGTTCGACCGTTCTCGATCGAGCTTGTACGAACATGCTGAAGAACTTTATCCTTGTGCCGTTTTTGATCGGGTCTGCGTAGACCATTGGCAAATCGTTGCAGGAAGACTCCGTCGATCCCGTACTCACGCATCCACTTGAAATGCCTCGCGACGGTCTTTGGGTTCGCGCTGCTGAAGACTTCCGCGACACGGCCGTCTTGGTGTCGAAAGGTCGTTTCGTAACGTTCGTCCGCGTCCATCTCTGACATGTCAGGCCATAGATCGACCGAGACGTTATCCGGTCCAAACTCGCGTCCCCGATCACGCCACCAGTGCGTCCACCCGAGATTCGCCCCGTCAGCCGGGCAATTGAACCACCCTTGATAGCCGCACATGACTTTGCCTAGCAACGTACGGGAATCAACGGCACTCGATTCGCTTACCTGCACCCGACGTTCATCCAGTTCCGCAGACGCGGAAGTGATGTTCGTATTGACGGTCGGCCCTTTTCCTCCGCCGGTGATCGGTTCCGCCATTTCGGCGATCCAGGAATCATAGGCGCCGGCCAGTTCTTTAACTTTGCCTGGATGCTGTTCGGCGAGATTGTTCGCTTCAGAAACGTCGTTGGACAGGTTGATCAGCTCGACAGCTTGCTTCTTTCGATGCAGTTTCCAGTCACCTCGCCGAACGGCCCACTCTTCTTCTTTGCCTTTGCTCCAAAATAGAGTCTCATGATGCGATTGCTTTGCGCCCTCGAGCAGTGGCAGCAAGCTCTTCCCGTCAAAGTCGTTTGTCGGTGGAAATTGTCCAATCGCGTCGAGTACCGTCGGCAGGATGTCGAATGAGATCACGGGCGTGTCAATCGTGCGCCCGCCGACAAAGCGTTGAGGCCAGCTGACAATCAACGGTGTGCGGATCCCGCCTTCGTCGAGCGACTGCTTGAATCCGCGCAGCGGGCTATTGTCAGCGCTCATCGCCTGAGAACCGCCGTTGTCCGTCAAGAAAAAAAGCAAAGTGTTCTCAAAGAGCCCATCGTCTTTCAGTTTCTTGACGACTTCACCAACGCCATCATCTAGATGCTTTAACATCGCCATCAGAATCGCTCGCTCTTCGCTGATCTCGGGAAACTTCGTGCGAAAGAACGCTATGTCGTCCGCAGGAGCCTCGGCCGGCGAGTGCACCGCGTTGTACGCGAGATACAGAAAGAATGGATTTTCGCGATTGCGATCAATGAACGCGACCGCTTCCTCGGTCAACCGGTTCGTCAGATAACCTGAGTCGTTGATCCGCTGTTTATTGCGATAGATGGGACCTGAAAATCTACCGTCGGAATCACGACGCAAGTCAAAATAGCTATGCCCGCCGCGCCCCATAAACTTATAGCACTCATCGAATCCACGATTCATTGCGTGCCATTTTAGCTCGGGAAAGTCGTTGTCGAGCCCCAAGTGCCACTTGCCGATTGCCGAACAAACGTACTCGTCGGGTAAGAAACCAGGAAAGATTTTCTTCTGCGGATCAAACCCTCGCCCGCCATCACCCGCGCCATAGACCCCCACACGCTGAGAGTACCCACCGATCATGATGCCCGCACGCGTCGGCGAGCACACGTGCCCACTCGTATAGCCCTGCGAAAACAGCACGCCGTCTCGGGCCAGCGCATCCATCTGTGGCGTCGACACGCTGTTAGCATGCAACGGATTCAAGCTGATATCCGCATAACCTTGATCGTCGGTCAAAATCACGACGATATTGGGCGGATGTTCTGCCGCCTGCAGTTCCGCCCCTGTAAAAGTGGACGTGACGAAGTAAAGCACAACCAAAAAGAATCGGACACGATTCGAATTCATCGGTGTAGCTCGCGAAAGCAGGGTCAGTGGCGGTGTCGTGGCAGTTGGCGATTGGCCAGGTCTATCCTCGAGCGAACGACGAATTCGCTTGCGAAAGGCACATCGTTACTGACCGATGCAGATAACTTCTTGCATCGTGTGCGCGTAAAGCCGACCGTTTGAATAAGAGAGTGATGCAAGGGTCCAGGTCTCACCGCCCGGTCCCAGATCGTTAACGGCAACCAATGCGCGACCGTCCAATTCGTCGACCTGGGTATCGATCACGTAAGTGGTTCCCGTCACCACCGGGCAATAAAGATATCGACCGATCAAGATCGGGCTGGCAGCCGAGATATGCCCCCAGCCGGTGCCGTCGTATCCTTTGTCACCGACACTGAATCCCTGGGCGTTAAGCGGGCGATTGTCTTTTTTGCCTTTCCCCCAAAGCCATTCGTCACGGCGACGCTCACCCGCGTCGGCGATCAACTGAGCGGGCAGTTCGAGATACTCGACTTTACCCGTTTCGACATGCACGCGACCGAGGTAGGGCAAGTTGTGCGAAAGAAACCAATGCCAGTCACCGGCCGCTAGATTGGCTTGATTCGTATTGGGGTGCCCTTTGCCGGCTTTCACCGCGACCTTTTCATCGCGGATCCACTTGCCGGCCGGTACATCACGTTTCCAGACCGTCGCATTCTCGTACAACGGTTGTGTGTGAATCACTTTCCCACTGTTTGTGTCCATCACAAGATGGTTGCCACCATGAAATCCGAACGTATAGCTCGCATTCCAGTGACATCCAAAGGACGGGTCGTATTTCGACAGTTCGGTGCTCCACAAGGTCGTGCCCTGCTTGCCGGGGGCAAGACTGGTCAGACTATGACCGTATGGTTTCTCCAAAGGCCCGTGACCTCCGCCGCGAGCATGCGAAATAGCCAACTCACCCGTTGCGGTCTTGCCGATCACCGGAGTGGTGTGAATCGACGTCCCGACATGCTCTCGCCATCGAACGTCTCCCGATGCTTTGTCGATGCCATGGATATAGGTCCACACCTCGGTCGGTTCGACACCCGATGGAATATCGATCGATTTTGCTTTCACCGTTGGCGAAGCCCATTTCTGCATCGTCGCGCCTGCCTCTTTGTTGGCGACTTCGACGTACAGAATAGTGTCATCCACTAAAAAGGGCTCGCATTGCCGATTGTTGTGTTTGAACCGAGGCGTCCACTGACGAAGCCAGACTTGCTTTCCGTCAAGGTCATAGCATCCGATCGCGCCGCACCGATTGAAAAAGTAAACGTGCTGTCCATCGCAGATCGGGGCAAACACGGTCCCATCGGTAAACCCACCGGCCAAAGAAATGCGAGCGTGACCGGGCAATTCAACCTGCCAAAGAATTTCGCCTGTCTTCGCGTCTAAACAAAATCCGATAATGTCTTTGACGCCATGCTTATCGGACTCTTTCGCGATGGGCACATGCGTGGTTGTAAAAACTCGCTCGCCGTAAACGGTCACGCCGCTCATGCCGGCCTCGGGCATCGGTGTCCGCCAGAGGACGTTCTCGTTGCGCACCACGCTCCAGTGAGTTGGGGCATGACCATCAACTTGCCAATTTCCGTTGGGTCCAGCCGGCTGCGGCCAGTCCTGCACTTCAGCACGACCTGTCGAGGCGGAACGCTCATCCGGAATTCGATTCAATTCAACCGAATGAACATCAACGATGCCAACGCCGGTTTTCTTGACGGCACCGAGCCGCAACTCACCGGTACCTTTGGAAAGTTTGATGCGACCAAGTGTTAGCGGCTGAAAGTCTTTGACGAAGTAGTGTGAATTTTCCACACGTTCTTTGGACTTGTCGTACAAAGGCGGATCGAAGACATCTTGAACGGTTTGCCGGACGGTCGATCCATTAAACGACAATTCCAGTTCTGCGCCTTGATCGCCGTCGGCGCACGTGTAGTGCACGATGGCTTCGTAGGTTCCGCTTTCACCGACATTGATTTGCCATGTGATCGCGTCTTTGATGTCGGTCCAGTTCTCGAAGAACGAATTATTCGGCGGCTTTGCGCTTCGATCAATGCCTTCGGTGGTCACCGCGTCGCGCGCCGGCAGAGTCGTTTTCGGACCGTATCCAACATGAAACGGTCGGACGGCAAACTTGTCGAAACACTCTTTCATTTCCGCACGATGCCGAGTCGCTTGTTTTCTTAGTTTCGTCGCGATCTCAGGGTATTGGTTCGAAACATCTTGTCGCTGACCAATGTCTTTGCCGATATCGAATAGCTGACCGCTCGCATCAAGTCTGAATTGCTGCGTTCGCACGCTGACGCCTTTGTTGCTTGTTGCAAACAACACACGTTCGGGCAGCACCGTGCGTTTTCTCTGCAGCAATGGTTGCAAACTAATTCCATCGATCGGTTTGCGGGTGTCCTGATCGATTCCAGCGATGTCGCAAAGCGTCGGCAACAGATCGATTGCACCGGCGATTTCGTCAACTTTGACGCCAGAGGGAATGTGCCCCGGCCAACGGATAAAGAACGGAGAACGCAAACCGCCTTCATCGATCGATCCCTTGCGGCCTTTCATTCCGCCGTTCCAGCGGTAGGAGTTTGGTCCGTTGTCCGAGAAATAAACGACGATTGTTTCGTCGCGAAGGTTTAGGTCGTCAATCGTTTTCAAAACGCGTCCGACGTTCCAATCAATATTTTCGCACATCGCGAGGGCGGCGCGTGTCATCATCACGTCCTCGTGTTTGGGATCGCGATGCCTCATCTGAAGCTCAGCCCCATCGAACTTTTCGTAGAATCGATCGGGCACCATCATCGGCGAATGTGGCGTATTCAGTGGCAGGTAACAGAAGAACGGTTCGTCGTGCTTGTCTTTAATGAAATCAATCGCGTGATTTGTCAAATCATCGACAATGAATCCCTTACCGCGGACGCGCGTACCGTTGTGATCCAGCGGCGGGCTGAAGTAGTGCCCCCAGTGACCGGATGTGAATCCATAGAATTCGTCGAAACCTCGATTGTTCGGATGCAGCGGGGGCTGGGTCCCGTTGTGCCACTTGCCGAATGCCCCGGTCGCGTAACCGGCTGCTTGAAAGACATCCGCGATCGTTGTCTCGTCCGCGTTCAACCGTTCTTCCCCACGACTAACTCCGCTGACGCCCGTCCGCGGATGGTATCGCCCTGTTAAGAACTCGGCACGCGTCGGAGCACAAACCTGACAAACGTAAAAGTGCTGCAGCGTTGTGCCATCAGCGGCGAGCGAATCGATGTTCGGCGTCGACAAGTTCGTGTTGCCGTTGACGCTAAGGTCACCCCACCCCTGATCGTCGGTCAAAATCACAACGACATTGGGTGCACGCGCCAGCAGTGATTGAGTCGTCGCAACGAAGGCAAGTAGTTGCACGACAGCGAAAGCGAGATTCTTCATGAGAAACGGACTTTGGTATCGAAGGTCTTGGGGAGTTTCTAATCAACAAAAGATTCGCTCGTGGCTACTTAACGAACGTGTCGATCGTGGCTTCACCATCTAAGAAACCAAGACTTTGCAGAAACTTGTCCGCGGTCCGCACGGTCTCGACAAAATAGTTCGTGTCGCCTTTGCTGCGACCTTGATTGAAAAAGCCGTGGGCTTGACCTTCGTACAAATGATTGTCGTAGCGAACGCCGGCTGCTTTCATTCGTTTTCCGAACTCCTTCGTCGTGGCAACCGGAATCAACGGATCCTCGGTGCCGAAGAACGCGATCGTCGGAGGCATGTCCTTTCGGATATTGTGCATCGGCGACATTTGTTGCCAATAATCCTTGACGCGATCATAACCGTAACCCTCTGGTCCGTTGTCATAGACAGGATTGAACAACACCAAAGCATTTGGAACACAGCTCGTCGTTGTGTCGGCATCGTCGGCCTCCAAGTCTTTGCAAGCGGCAACGGCGGATGCAACGTGACCGCCAGCGGAACCGCCGCCGGCAGCGAGTCGATCGGGATCGATTCCCAGATCCGCGGCGTGATCACGAACCCAACGAATCGCCGACTTTCCGTCGAACACGCAAACTTTGGGGATCACGTTGTGCGATTTCTTCGTGCGGTACTCGGCCGAAATCGCCACCATTCCGCGACTGGCCAGGTATTCACACTGCGGAAAGAACTGCGTCGGCACACCGCCGTTCCACCCACCGCCAAAGAAAAAGACGACACAGGGTGCTTTGTCGGACGCCTGATGACCATCGGGCTTGAAAACATGGAGATTCAATGCATTGGATTTGCCATCCTCGAGCTCGACCGTTTTATAGGCAATAACTTCGTCGGGTTCTCCTGTTAGTTTTCGCAACGGTTTGTCCTGTGCCGAAATCGCGGAACCGCCAGCAAATAAGAGGGCAAAAACGAGAACGTATCGGGTGCAACGATTCATGGTTGGCGGGCTTTCAAGAGAGGTGGGAAGCAAGGCAGGGAATACGCATCAGTTGAGGCGACTTCACCTATTCTAAATCATGATCGGCTCCGAGTCATCGAGACATCGATCCACCGTGCGGAAGGCACGCAGTCAGGTCGGCGGAAGGCACGCAGGCAGGTGTCGGCGGCAAGCACAGAGTCTGATCGGCGGTAAGCAAGTCAGCTGCGAGAACGCTATCCACGCATCGCTCAGTCCGTGTCGCCCGGATTCCAAGGCTTGCGGCCATCTTTGGGCTGCAAGAACTGTGCGTCCACCGTCTGGTACCAATCGTGCAAACGTTTTCTCATCTTATCAACGCGGTCCGGCATGTCTGCGGCAAGGTCATTGCTCTCGCCGATGTCGGCATCGAGATCGTACAAATGCACGCGACCGTCTTCATAGCGTTCGATCAGTTTGAATTTGCCTTGGCGAATCGCTCCGCCCGGGATACCGCCTTGGTTGCTGTAGTGTGGGTAATGCCAAAACAGCGACTCGCGATCAAGCGATCCCCCTTGCAATGCGGGTCGAATATCGATGCCATCGACAAGGTGTCTGACGGGAAGATTCGCCGCCGCGGCAATTGTCGGAAACACATCGATCGAACAAATCGGTTCTGCCGAGACGGCGCCAGGCTCCGTGACGCCCGGGTATCGCACGATCCAAGGTTCTCGAATGCCGCCTTCATACACCCAGCCTTTTCCGCCACGCAGCGGCAGGTTACTGGTCGGCAAGCCTTCGGACGTTGCTAATCCGCCGTTGTCGGACGTCAGGATCACAATCGTGTTGTCAGCGAGGCCAGAATCCTCAAGCTGCTGCAAGACTTTTCCAACGGCTTGGTCCATCGCTTCGACCATCGCGGCATAGACGGCATGCTTTTGCAGCACTCGAACCTTGCGTGGCTGATCGCCAAAAACCTGTTCTTCGTCGGCAAACTCTTCGCCGGAAACCGACTTGGCTTTCTCTTCATATTTCCGAACCAAATCGGGTCTGCCGATCAACGGAGTATGCACCGAATAGAATGCCAAGTAAGCCAAGAAAGGTTCATCGTGATGGTCTTTGATAAACGAAGCCGTGTCGCGAGCAAGGCGATCGGGCAGGTGATCGCCGGCGGGACTCTCGTGCTGCATCTGCGGATTCTCAAACGGCGCAAAGTACTTCTTGCCCGTGTAGGGACCGCCCCGCTTGTGGCCTCCGATGTTCACATCAAAGCCGCGGTTTTGCGGGTAGTAAGCCTCACTTTCACCCAGGTGCCATTTCCCGGCAAAGAAGGTGGCGTACCCTTTGCTTTTCAGCGCCGCAGCGATGGTGATTTCTTCAAGCGGCATGTTGTCGTTCAGCGGCGCCGGTGCAAACGTACCGCTTCGTTTACCGCTGAAAAAATTGGTAGCCCCGACTCGCGTCGGATACTTTCCCGTAATCATGCTGTATCGCGTCGGCGAACAAACAGGATTCGCGGCATAGCCATCGGTAAATCGCATACCCGATTGGGCCAGCCGATCGATGTGGGGAGTTTCGTAAAAGCAGTTTGGATTGTTCGCACCGATGTCCATGTAGCCAAGATCATCGACAAGGAAGACCACAAAGTTTGGACCTCGTTCCGGCTCAGCTTGAGCGGCCTTGATTGGAATCCCCGATGGCTGAAAAACCAATCCGAACAGAAATACGATCGCAACAATTCTTCGAGAAGATTTAGACACCAGGGGCTCCACGGATTCTTCGACTTTGGTGCATCGATCGGCGCGGCGGCATCACGCTGGTGCGCGCACACGATCAAGTGGATCGATAGTTTAGTCGATGTCGGTCAGCCGCGCGAGCATTCGTTCGACCATTCAATCGAATGGCGAGTCGCTTGACTCTGTTGGCCTAACAGATCGAATAACTTTCGACGATTCGATCTAGAAAATCGGACTGATCGCCGGCCCAGAGTTCATCGGAGAAAATTTCCACTTCGTTCCAGCCGCGAAAACCGGCGGCCTGGACCAGATGTCGTATCCCACGAATATCGATACATCCCTCGCCCATCAGCGCACGGTCATTCAACAAATCACGCGTCGGCGTGCGCCAGTCACAAATGTGGAAACCAAAAATCTTGCCCGCCCGTCCCAGCAATTTGATTTCGGACTCAAGGTCGGGGTCCCACCAGACGTGATAGACGTCAACGGCGACACCGACCGCAGAATCATCGATCGATTCACACATTCGACGCGCATCGGCGATTCGATTGACGCAGCTTTTGTCGGCGGCATACATCGGATGCAGCGGTTCGATGGCGAGCTTGATCCCCAATGCGTTCGCTTCTGGCAGCAATGCCTCGATGGCATCACGAACCCATCCGCGTTGTTCTACCAGAGGCAATCCGGGTATCGCACCGACGACCAAGACCAACATCTCCGCCTCGATTTCGGCGGCCGCTTGCAACCAAATGCGGTTTTGCTCGATCCGCCGCTGTCTTGTTTGCCGACTTGCATCGCAAAAGAATCCTCCGCGAACGAGCGCCGGCACCGACATGCCGGCATCGTCGATCATTTTGCGAGCGTCGGCGGTCTTCATGCCCTCGATCGCTTCGATCCAGACACTGATACCGCGAATGCCGCGTCGAGAATATTGCCGGACAGCCGTTGCCAACAACCATGGTTTTGTCGTGACGCTGTGTACAGCCAAGCGATCGAGACTCGGCGACGATGATTCCGATAAATGGTCGATTGATGTCATGATGCCTGCGAATCGATCGAGACCCAACGCTGTTCACGCGATGACACCTCACCCGCGTTTGCCAGGGCAACGCCCGCCGCACCACGGCGCAGCGTCCAGGGAAAGGCGCCGTCGTCTGCGACATGCCTGAGGAACAATTCCCACTGTGCCTTGAACGCGTTTTCGCTATCCCCGTATTCGCTCTTGGTGTCGTCAGGAACTTGCGTCCATCCCGCATAAAAATCGATCGGTTGCGGCACGTCGGGATTCCAAACCGGCCGCGGCGTTGATCCTAAGTCTTGTGTCCAACATTCACGCAGCCCCGCCACCGCGGATCCTTTTGTGCCATCGACTTGCACGGTCAACAAATCATCACGTCGGACTCGCGTGCACCACGAACTATTGAACTGGCAGGTCACGCCGTCTTGCATCACAAAGATTGCATAAGCCGAGTCATCCGCGGTACAACGATAAGGTTGGCAGGCCTCGTCACGACGCTCGGGGATATCGATCGTCGCATGCGCCAGAACTCGATCGATTGGTCCGAACAAGTCACGCAACAAATATTCCCAGTGGCAAAACATGTCGACCATCATCCCGCCGCCATCTTCGCTGCGATAATTCCACGAGGGTCGCTGCGGCGTTTGATCCGGATCGTCGCCCGTAAAAACCCAGTAACCAAAATCGCCACGCACGCCTAGGATGTCTCCGAAGAATCCCTGATCTCGCAGTGTTCTTAGCTTGCGTATCCCAGGCAACCACAACTTGTCTTGCACTACGCCGTTCTTGACGTTTGCGGACTCGCAAACATCCGCCAACTCGCTGGCTTCCTTTGCACAGATCGCGATCGGTTTCTCACAATATACGGCTTTGCCCGCATCGGCAGCCTTCCGCACGATCGACGCCCGCATCTGCGTGCTGGAGGAATCAAACACGATATCGACGTCGGGATCCGAAACAACCGCGTCGATATCGGTCGACCAGTCAACGCGTTGACCGAGATGTTCGCCGGCCACATCGTCGGCCAAGTGTTTCAGCTTCGCCTCGTTGCGCCCCAGCAAGATCGGTTTGATTTGGATCACTTCACCGCTTGATGACTTGACACCTCCTTGCAGCATGATCGCCAGAATCGACCGAATGTAGTGCTGGTTGGTGCCCATTCGTCCGGTGACGCCGTGCATCGCGACCGTCAGATTTTTCATTTGATTTCGCTCTTCTTTGAAGGATTATTCGCTTGTACCGTCCGCGCAGAACGCCACCATCTCACCGCATGCAGGATGGAATCGCAGGCAGGATGGAAGCACATGTAGACGCGAATCACGTCAACGCAGTTCAGGCGTCCAGTCGCCGAGCAATCTCAGTGAGGATCGCAACATCCGAATCAGGACGTGTCGGGCTGCCCGGATAGGTCAGCGGCGTCTTGATCCATCCGCGTGCGTGCAGAAATTGCGCGGCATTGTGCTTGTATGCCGGAACAGGATCGCGGAATGTCAAGAAACCGAGATATTGCAACAGATCATTCAGCTCGTAAAACCGCGCATCGTCTGCTGCCCACATCGCGTCACGACGGGCAAATGCCTCGGGCGCGAATGTGCTTAGACCGAGTAAGTAATCGCTGCCATACATGACCATGTCGATCGCCAGATCGTTCCCGGTCATCACCTTGAAATCCGGTCGCTGCTGGTCTCGCAATTCAATGCGTTGCCATTCCAGAGATCGGCTAAGTGACGAATGTTTGGCACCGCGACAAGCATCGATGCTCATCAAGCCTTGATACACGTCAAGGCTATAAATCTTTCCGAACGGAGCGAACACCGTTCCCAATTCAAAACCATAAAAATCGCCCGCATGATCCGCGATTTGCTGATAGGAATCAACGATCTCATCGTCTGCTTGATCCGTTAATCCATAGGATTGGAAGATGATTGGCGTTCCCGAGTGTGACAAAATTTCGTCGAGTTTGACGCGATAGGCATCCATGTCGAAACTGGAACCGGGTTGATCGCCAACGAACGCGCCAGCGACAAATGGTCGGCCCTGCATCAGGGTTTCCGTCTCAGCCAAGACCCTTTGGCGGGTCGCGTCGTCGATTAAGTTTCCGTATCCCGTGTCCATGTTAACGGCCGGCGTCAATCCGGCATCGACCGTTCTCGCCAAGTGGTCGCGAAAACCGTCCCAGTCAACTTCGGTATCGGAGTCCATCGGCAACAGGATTGCCGAATTGCCATGGATGACCCGTTTGGGACGAATCGGTGGAAGCCCGGTGATGGTTTCGGTCGTGATCGCATTCATCGCTATCTCTCATCAGTGAGGTTACGGTCGCTGGCTAAAAAGTCTGCTTCTGCCAATGTTCTTTGCGTCTTAGGTCCATCAACGCGAGGGCCAAGTATGGACGAGCGTCTTTTGACTGTCTTGAACGTGACCATGCAATCCGTTGAACAATAGCGGCGTTTGCTTGACCAGAACCCGATGGGCCGCGAGTTCAAAACGGTTGACGTTGCCCGAAAATCACTTCCCGTGATGGGAGTCTACGACACGTGTATCTAGGTTCCGCCTTCCGGCTGAAATTTTGCCGGTGAATCCACAACGGACACCAGTTCAACTCGCAGTCCAAAATCGCGTTCGGCCGCTTGGCTGACAATGAAGGTGACCGACCGGCGACCTTTCGCGAGTTCGATTTCGCCATCGACCGATTCCAATTCTTCTCCATCGACCCAAACCCGCAAACCCTCCGGTCGATCGACGTCCAACCGCAAACGGCCGGCAACTTGGACGTTGACGTAGGCTCTGGCCAGTACGCGATCCGCTATGGCCAAGTCGGCGGCGGGCAATTCGCCATCGACCTTGCTGTAAGCGGTGATCCACTTGGCATCGTCGGCAGGCCAACCCGTCTCGTCGATACCGTCACCCGATGGCGCAGGGTGAATTCGCCATTTGCGAATGACAGGACTTTCATCATTTGCATACGGACCAGGTTTGCCGAGCACCGAAACGAATTTGGCAAGATCAAGAAACTCTTGGCGACTGGCCAATTGATCGGCCAAACCGGCCGGCATTGCTGACGGCATCGGGCGTTCAGCAAGAATCTCATCAACGGGCAAATGGACTTCCTTGCCACCCTGGGCCGCATCTCGCACCACGACTTCGTCGTCACTCTTGAAAGTAATGATTCCTGTTTGCGTGGAACCATCTTCTAGCAGGAACATGCGATTTTCGAAATGTTCTGCGATCGCTTTGTTCGGCTCTAAAATCGATTCAATCATGTAACTTGTTTTCGCCGCAGCACCGACCGCTACTAGATTCGGGCCGATCAACGGACCGACCGGACCGATGGCGTGACAATTGGTGCAAGACAACGATTTACGTCGATAGATCATCTCGCCGCGTTTCGGATCCCCGTACCTATCGACATCGGCGGACAACGATTCTTGATTTTCCGCAAGCAACCGTGCCGTCAACGACTCGGTGCCGGTTGCCGGATCAAATAGTTTAGCGGCCGATTCACCAAGCAGGCCTGATGAACGGTGAAACTCACTGATTCGTTCTTTGACCACGGGGTGAATGGAATCCTTGGAAAGACTCTTCGCGAGCAGTTTCGCGCCGATTCGATTCTTCAAAATCGCTTGCAGCGCAGGGACCGGATTGACGTCGCCCGGGTCGTAACCGAAGAGCGCTGCAGCCGCAGTAACACCGAGTTCGACATCGGCCGATGCTAAGCCCGAAACGGCGCAATATCGCGTTTGCAAATCGGCATCATTCGCCAACGACGTGAGCGTTTCTAGGTTTTCCGTCCTACCAAGTTTTGCCAGTGCGATCGCCGCAGCGTTCCGAACCGAAGCCGGCCGGCTGGAATCGGTAAGCACGTTCACCAAATCGCCATGGATCTTATTAGCACCCCACGCAGCAAGGTTTTCGGCGGCAAGTATCGCAATCGTTTCGTCGTCGCTCTTTAGTAAATGCTTCAGACTGCGGGCTTTTCGCACGAACACGCGTGAACGGTGGCTGCCGGCCATTTGTTTTAACGTTTCCAACAATGCGGCCGTCGCTGCTGCAGAATGACTGGTGTCGCCCTTGGACAGCGTGGCGAGCACCAATTGAATGTCTTCGTTGGTCCCGACTGCAGCCAATTGCTCGCAGACCGAGGCCGTGTCTTTTTCGCTGGGTTGGGTTTCGGCCAAGAAATCAGAAAGCGTTTCTGCGAACCCGATCCCGGCGGACTGCTTGGCAAAATCCTCGTGCGATGATTTGGCGAATCGCAGAGTCCCAGCCTCCAACGCGGGCCGCCAATAATCGTCCAACGCTTTCTTGGTTTGCGGCAAGGCGAGATCAAGGAACGGGTCGCCGGGATGATCGATCACATGCAACGCCGCAGCGTAGGCCTGGGCATCGGGGACAAACCCGGCCGACAGCACAGCCTCCATCCGCGTTCTTGGAAATGGATCATCGGCGGCACGCGCGATCATACCAATGGGATCAGGCAGATCGTTGTGCCAATAACGTATCACGCGGGCGCCCGCGGACCGGGCGTGTCCATCGGAGGCGCCGAGAACCATTTCCAGAATCTTCTCGCTTGTGCGTTCCACGTTCTGGCAAGCCCACATCGCTTCGACAAGATGGTGATCATACTCTGGCAGACTGCGATCCAGTTGGTCGACCCATCGCTCAAGCTCGGCGAAGACCTGGTCGGGATCTTTTTCACTCAGTTCCTTACGCGCCTGATGCCTCGTCCACGCTTCGGGACTTTTCAGATGGTCGACCAACTCGGCAATCGATGCGGGAACGAGCTGCGGTTTCTTGGCTAACGGACGCGACTTATGAGTGATCCGCCAGATGCGGCCATGCTCGTGGTCGCGTCTCGGATCGCGAAAATCGTGCTGTGCGTGGTTGATGATCGAGTTGTACCAATCGGCGACATAGATCGCACCATCCGGACCTGTCTTGACATCCACTGGACGGAAATTCGGATGCTTGGACGTCATCAACGGTTCCAGCACGTTCGCCGTATACCCCGCACCGTCTTCGATAAATTCATACCGGATCACCGTTCGACTTTTGAAACGGCCACTTAACAGGTTTCCGCGAATGTCGTCAGCGACATGGGTACCAGTCGCCAAATCGCCACCGCATTGTTTTTCGGTGCTGATCAATGCGTTGATGCGAATTTGATCGCCGCTGTTACCGGTAGCCGGCGACAGATACATGATGCGTGGATTGTTGACCATGAAAGACTGGCCCCACCGATCAAAGACGTGTCCCCAAGGATTGCCGCCGGTTCCAGAACAAAAGACTCGTAGCTGTTGGGTCCGCGGATTGTACTGGTAGACACCCCCGTTGAAGTTGCGCACGACGCCGTATTGCGTTTCGACCTGGGCATGCAGAAAGATGCCTTCCTGGAAATAAATCCACCCGCCTGGTCCGCGCCGCCAAGCGCTCACCGAGTGATGGCTGTCCTCGATGCCAAACCCCGTCAACGCCAATTCCTTAACGTCCGCGACATCATCCCCGTCAGTGTCCTTTAGAAAAAACACATCGGGCGTTTGTGCGACGTAACAGCCACCATTGGCCAGTTCTAACCCGGTCGGCATGTAAAGGCCGTCGGCAAAGACCGTTGATTTATCGGCGACACCATCATCATCGGTGTCTTCCAGAATAATGATCTTGTCGTTGGCGACTTCGCCCGGTTTCAACTGTGGATACGCCCACGAGCAGGCCACCCATAAACGCCCGCGGGAATCCCAATGCATGTGGATGGGGTTGGCCAACATCGGATCGGCGGCGAACAGATTGACTTGATACCCGTCCAGCAATTCAAAATTTTCAAGCTGTGAAGCGGGATCATGATTGTTCATCAGATCAAGATTTGCGTCTTTCAAATTCGCAATCTTGATTCCCGTTGCGTCCTGTCCGGCGGCACTGCAACCGAGCACCAAAATCGAAAGCAGAACAGATAATGCGGATTTCATATTGATATACAAGCAATTGAAAGATTTTGTGACGTTAACCCTTGGCGGGTGCGATCCGCCAACGGCGTGTTTGTGGTTGGACGTGTGCCCGTAATTCTTGGTCGCGTTGATCAGCGATCCGGTTGAATTCAATCACCTCTGCGGGCAACGCGCGACCGCTGGGGGACGTTCGTCGCTCACCAACGATGTGGACTTGGTTGAGCGCTTTCCAGCTGTAGGTGAATTGTAGGTTCTTGTCATTGATCGCGCGGCGAAGCGATTCGGCGTGCTGGTGCGAGGGCGAAGCATCGACCGGAACTCCATTGGCCCAGGCTTCACTGTCGGCCGTGACAACTGACTTTCCATCGACGAACAACGTGTATTGTCCGGCAGGCAGGTTCGAAACGCTAAGAGTATCCCGCTGATGCTGCAGCGGTGGTGGCAATGTGGCATTGATCGGCGGCGCCGGCGTCGGTCCATGAACCTCTCGCACCGTGAACTCAATCGCAGCTCCCACCTTTGTCATGTCGGACAGCTCAACACCGCGAGACTCGGACGTGCTCGACGTCGCATCAACAAAGATGTGCCAAGGCGTTTCACTGGCCGCCCCTTCATCCGCGACCAAGTTTTCAAAAAACGTGCGACTGATCGCCCAGTAACCATACGGATTGAGATGGATACCATTGGTCGTGAGACTCGGGCCGACCGATTCGTCCATCAAATAGCGTGAAGGCTCAAAAAGATCGATAAACGGGACCGAATGTTGCGACGCGACTTCAAGCATCGCTTGGCGATACATCCCCAAATCGAGATTTCGTTGCGTCCGCGCTGGGGTTAAATGCCCCAGATCTTCATGCGCTATTGGCGAAACGAGAACCAAACGCACTGCCGACCGACCGTTGTATGATTTACCGGCGTGCGCATTGACAAAGCCGTCGAGGTCTTGCTTGAAATCATCTAATCCTTTCTTTCCGGCAAACGATTCTCCCATTCCAAAACAGGCGATGATGACGTCTGTTTCATGAGACCGCAACGTCGACTCTTCGGTCGGAAAGTTGGTCGGCCGATCTCGGGCGGTCAACATGTCGCCGCCCCACCCCAGATTGCGAATCGAAATGGGGTTATCGTGCGAATACTGAAGCAACAAGGTTTCGAGATAGCCGTGAATGCGAAGCTGATCGGCAAACGTATTGCCGACGATCGCCACACGATCGCCCGGGCGAACCGCTGGCTGTGCCGACGCCGGGGCGCCACCCAGACATACCGTCAAACAGAAAGCAAACAGAACTCGATGGTTTGCGTGGTTCATCTTTTCGGTTTCTTATCAGCTCGTTGAATATTCCAAGTTGAGATGGCAGCGTCCGCCGACGGTGCCGGTCGATCGACTGCCCAAAACACAGCATTGACCAACATGCGAGTGAACGACTCTTCGCCGAAATCGGCCGGATGTCCTAAGGTTGTGCTGAACACTTTTGCATCCCATTCATTGCGCCAAGTCCATGCAACGATGTCGGATTCGCTATCGTTGACCAAGATTGTCCCATAGTCTTTCTCAAGCATCCGAACCTTTCCCTGTCCGGTGCCGGTAACCAGCGGCTGACAACCGCCTTGCAGACGAGTCAGGTACAAAGTTCCTTCGGATTCCCATTGCCGGTTGGAAATATTCGTCATGATCGGATGGTCTCGATTTTTTTCGACCACACTGATCTGCGTCAGTCCGGTTTGATGGACGACGTAAGGCGTGCCCAATACCCTGCGACTAAACCCATCGTTCCACTCATAGCGTGGGTGCCCCTTGGGGTATTTGAACGAATGATTCGCGGTGCGTAGGCCTATGACCGGTTTACCAGATCGGATGTAGTCCTCGATGGGCTGCCATTCGGTGTCGGGCAGTTTTAGAAAACGCATAAAAAAGATTGCCGCATCGGCATCCGCTAACGCTTCGATTCCCGGCAGAACGTTCTCTTTTTTTGCTTCCGGGTTGCCTTCACCCATCACAACCGTCGTGCGAAAACCGAGGCGTTCCAGTTCATTCGCAAAAGGCGGAAGGGTCAACTCCGGCGAATAATGCAGTGTTCCTACGACCAGAACAATGTGCGGTTTCGAATCGTCGGCCGCGTCAACTCGAGACGCGTCAAGAAAACAAAACATTGTCAGCATCAACACGGCTAGCGATGCACAAGATCTCTTTGCATCAAACTTAATGTAGCGGGACATCGTGCTTTGGAGGGGCTAGGAACGGTGGAGGGGGGGAGGAACTCAGTACAGCCCATTTTAGTCGATTCGCATGCCCGGCGCAGATACGTGTACGTTTCCCCCGTGACACGTCCCGCCAATAACCAACCCGTGCCGGATTAACCTTGATAGGTCGATCGATAGGACTTCGGCGTTTTGCCGAAATGTTTTCGAAACTCGCGAGTCAAATGACTTTGATCACTGAAACCGTGGCGATAAGCGATTTCGTTGATCGCATCGGTCGTGTCACAAAGGTCCGCAGCTGCACGAGTGATTCGAAGCCGTCCGATAAATTGCGCCGGCGTCATTTTAATGTGACGCTTGAATTTTCGCTCAAACGCGCGAACCGACAAATGGGCGAGCTGCGCCAATTCGCGATTCGTCACCTGGCGAGCCGTATGCGTTCGCATGTGATTCAGCACCGGGACCAAGTCCGAGAACGGAAATTCCGGTGCGTTGGTCTCTGGAAGTTGCCGAGACAACCCGAATGCCGCCACGACGTTGCCTTTGCCATCGTGCAACGGACGCTTCCAAGTCTGATTCCAGCGGGGCATGGCCTCGTATGTTCCGACCGGTTCGACTCGTGCGACGATCGTTTGCCCATTTAACACCGACGCGTCATCGGACTGGTACAGGTCCGCAAGATAAGCCGGCGAAATTTCTTGATCCGTTTTCCCGACCAATTCACTCAGATCGGACAACGAGTGATTCAGCAAAAACGTGCGGTTAGCCCACCGGTATTGGAATTGCGTGTCTTTAACCCAGGCGGCCGTATCGCCCAGCAAATCATATGTCGCCAGCAACTCGGAAGCGGACAAACCAATCATATCGACCGAAACGGCGTGTTGCGTTTGTTCTCGCTTACCGATTTCGACCACCTATTTCACCTGAGCGTAGCCGTGTGTCGGAAAATCCGCTCGCGTCAATCTGCCATTGCGGATCCGTATCGGTGACCGTCGACGGTCTCGACATGGAATTTGTTGCAAATTATCGAAATCGACAGGGTTCAAGACGGTGCTGCCGTGGTGATGGTCGATCAAGAATTGTCATTCGCTTGAGTTCGACAGCTCGTCGGCGATGTCTTGCAATCGAACGTCTGTATCCGGGACGTTTTGCCCCAGTCGATCGTTGTCAGCGCCGTCTAGCGGTGATCCGTCTAGCGGTGATCCGTTTTGGCGTGCTGCATGCCTTTCTTCGTCGGCAAAGTATCGCATCTCTTCCTCAATCTCTCGGCGCAACTCTTCGTTATATTGCGCGATCTCTTCTTCGGTTCCTTCCACCAGCAGTGGTACCGGCACTGGTGCGACTTCGGCGCTGGTTTCGTAGACGAATTTTGCTTGCCGATAAAAGACTTGTTCGCCACGGATGGATTTCTTGTAAACTGCGAACAGGTCGTGAGTCCGAACCGGCAAGCCGCTGCGCCAACTGTAAACCTCCACTAAGTCTTGACCATCCATGAAAGTTCGTGAAGGCGATTTGGTGATCAGCGTCTGGACGTCTTGGTTTGTCAACGAGCGAGCAGGCGAATTATTGACTTCCGTAGTACGTTGGACAATTTTTTGATAAGCGCGATCAACACTAGGTCGAGCGACGCGGTAATCGTACGCGAGCATGCCGACCATGACCGTCAACACCATCAATAGATAGTTCTTACGCCGCCCCTGATTCGGCGTCGACGATTCTTGTTGACCGGACATCAATACACCTATGAAAACAGTAGCAATGGGTTAGCTGGCTTACGCATTCGTCACGAATGATCGATAACGACCGGCAGCAGTATAGCAAACTGATGAAAACACCGCCGGTCGCCCTCAAACACGCCATAAACGTGTTCGATTAACGCGAAAATGTCTCATTGCCTGCGGCGTTTCGCCAGTTCCCGTAGCACTTCGGCCGTTCGCCCCTGGCCGCTTTGGCTAACCGCTTGGGGTGTGCCTGTGGCAACGACGTTTCCGCCATCATCGGCAGCACCGGGCCCCAGGTCGATCAAATGATCAGCAGCCTGCATCAACAACGGATGATGCTCGACGACGACCAGCGCGTGCCCATCGGCCAACAGTGCATCGAAACAGTCCACCAAGCGTACGATGTCGGCATCATGAAGACCCGTTGTCGGTTCGTCCATGATAAAGAGTGTTCGTCGACGTTTGGCCGAAGCCAAGAATGCCGCAAGTTTCAAACGTTGCCCTTCACCGCTGGACAACGTGGTAGCGGGTTGTCCCAGAGTGATGTATTCCAAACCGACATCGATCATTCGTTTCAGTCGCGCTTGGACTTTTTCGTGGCCACGAAAAAAATGGTACGCCTGTCGGACGGTCATCTGTAACACGTCTGCAATTGACTGATCGCGAAAGCGAACGTCCAAGACTTCGTCGCGATACCTCGTGCCTCGGCACTGCGGACACTGCATCGAAACGTCAGCAAGAAACTGCATGTCGACTTCCAGGAATCCGGCGCCTTCGCATGTTTCACATTGACCTTTCACACCGTTAAAGGTGAAATGGCCGGGGCCGAATCCGCGTGTCCTCGCTTCGACGCTGGCAGCAAACACTTTGCGAATCGGATCAAAGGCTTTGACATAAGTGACCGGACACGATCGAGCGCTGCGGCTGATGGGGGATTGATCGACTAGTAAGCAATCATCGATCTGGCTCAAACCACGGATCGATTGGAATGGCAATGCTTTCTCCGCCTCGCCGTGCTTCCGCTGTTTGATCGCGCCGTACAAGGTGTCTTGCACCAAACTGCTCTTACCGCTGCCCGAGACACCGGTCACCAAACACAGCACGCCGATCGGGAAATCAACATCGATGTGCTTGAGGTTATGCCCACTGGCGCCCGTCAACGAAATTACACCCCGGGCAGGTCGCGGTTGGTGGTTGCGCAACGTCCAGCCACGTCGGCCGGACAGAAATTGTCCGGTCAGGCTGTGTTCGTCTTTCAGCAGGTCCTTGGTGGTACCCTGAAAGACGATCTCGCCGCCGGCTTGCCCGGCTTCCGGACCAATTTCGATCACCTCGTCGGCTTTACGAATGAGCGTTTCATCATGTTCGACCACCACGACGGTGTTGCCACGGTCTCGCAGGCCGACGATAGATTTGACAAGCGGCTTTACGTCCGACGGATGCAGTCCCGCGGTCGGTTCGTCGAGTACATACAACATGTTGACCAGACTGCTGCCCAACGCGGACGTCAGCGCCACCCGCTGGGTTTCGCCGCCGGAGAGGGTTCGCAGCGTGCGATCCAGTTGCAGATAGCCCAGTCCAACCGTTTGCAGGTATCCGATTCGATCCCTGATTTGCCGCAGTGGTTCGGCCGCAATTTGTTGTTCTCGCGTTGGCAGTTGCAGAGTCTGGAAATATCGGTCCGCCTCGTCTGCTTGCATCGTTAAGACATCGGCGATGTTGTTGTCACCAATTTTGTAAGCAAGAGCCTCGGGCTTGTATCGTTTGCCGTGGCACGTTTCGCAGGTGCGATAGCTACGATATCTGGCGGCAAAAATTCGCACGTGCATCTTGTATTTCTTGCGGTCCAACCACGCAAAAAAACCGTCGAGCCCGCCGAAATTGCGCTGCGGCACGCCATGCTGGATCAGCTTGAGATGTTTTTTCTTGAGCTTTGAAAAGGGAACGTCGACGGGAATCCCATAGTCGTCGGCCAATTCCAGCAACTCATGCTTTTCATGTTCGTATGAAGGTGTATTCCAAGGCGCGATCGCTCCTTCGGCCAACGAGAGCTTGCGGTTGGGCACGACCAAGTCCATGTCAACATCAACGATATCCCCAAAGCCTTCGCATGTCGGACATGCGCCCAGCGGATTGTTAAAATTGAACAATCGCGGCACCGGATCGGGGTAATCGATATCGCATTGGTCGCAACGACGATCCCGACTGACGGTCCGGTACTGCCAGAATCGGCCATCGATTTGAACAAGCTTGCCGCCGCCGTTGTTTTCGCCGCTAGCGGTGCTTTCGTTGCCGGTTGACTCTCGAAGAACGATCGCGGTCCCGTTTCCTTCGGCCATCGCGGTTTCCAGCGACTCGGTCCAACGGGAAAGTTCGGCAGATTCGCCAAGACGGTCCACAATCGCGATCGAATCGATTCCCTTGCGTCCGACCTTCTTTGCCAAAGCAGCTCGTTCGTCGTCGGCCAGGTGAAACGTCTGCTGGCCGACGATCAAGCGCAGGTAGCCGGCTTGCTGCAAGCCGAGCAAAATTTCGCTGGCGGCTTGCCGATCGGGCAACCACACGGGAAAACCGATCATGGCCTTGCCGCCAAGTCCGTCCGTGGCGGCATCGCGATTGGAAGCGGCCGCATGCATGTCCTCCGCCACCGTCGCCGGGTCGTCGCTTTGCAGAGGTTCGCCGCATTGGTAACAGTACAACTGCGAAGCCTTGCTAAAGAGCAAACGCAGGTGATCCGCAATCTCGGTTGCGGTGGCGACCGTACTGCGATTCGTCTTCGACCCACCGGCACGCGTCACCGCGATCGCTGGCGGGATACCTTGAATCTGATCGCAATCCGGTTTGTCCAGCCGCGCCAAGAATTGCCGCGTGTAAGCCGAGAAACTCTCGATGTAACACCGCTGGCCTTCGGCGTACAACGTATCCAACGCCAACGATGTTTTTCCGCTGCCAGATCGACCACAAATCACCACCAACTTTCCGCGAGGAACGTCGACGTCGATGTCTTTCAGATTGTGAACGCGACATCCCCGCACAGAGATGACGTCGGTTGCGCCGGTTCGTGTTGCCAAAAATCAACTATGCCAAAAGTATCGAGAAACCTGAAAGCGGCTCGGGTGTCGACAGCGTCGCTTGCGGCCAGCCACTTCAATCGCCAACATACTCGTTTTTGCAACTTTCCGCTTCCACCGAATGCCAAATGCCTGATTCTGCATCCGATCGCGCCGAACAGCTTCGCAAGGAAATCCGGCGTCTGGACCACCTCTACTACGTCGAAGCGACACCGGCGGTCACTGACCTGCAATACGATCGGCTGCTGGAAGAACTGAAACAGCTAGAAACCGAGCATCCAGAACTGCAAACCGCCGATTCGCCGACCCAGCGTGTCGGGGATGCACCGGTCGAATACCTGGAACAAGTCGCCCACCGTGTTCCGATGCTCTCGATCGACAACACGTACAGCCGCGAAGAATTACAGGCGTATTTTGACCGCACAGAAAAATTGTTGGAAAACGAAAAAATCCAGTGGGTCATGGAGTTCAAAATCGATGGCGTCGCCGCGTCGGTTCGATACGAGGACGGCAAGATGGTCCTGGCGTTGACTCGCGGCAACGGCCAAGTCGGCGACGATATTACGCACAACATTCGTACCGTTCGCGACTTGCCGTTAAAAATGCGGACGTCAAAAAAAGTTGCCACTCCGAAAGTGCTGGAAGTCCGCGGCGAAGTCTACATGACCAACGCCGACTTGGCCGACCTGAACCTGCGCCAGATCGAATCCGGCAGCGAACCCTACAAAAACACGCGAAATGTTACGGCGGGAACGATACGATTGCTCGATCCGTCGATCGCAGCCGAGCGAAACTTGCGTTTCTTCTGTCATGGCGTCGGCGAAACGGAAGGCCTGCAGGCCAATAACCACATGGAATTTTTGGCCGAGGTCGGCGAACTGGGGATTCCGCCGACGCCGCAAGTTCGCTTGCTCGACGGCAGCGCCGCGGTGATGGATGCCGTCGCGGAACTCGAAGAAGACATGCCGGACCTGCCGTTCGAAGTCGACGGCATCGTTTTCAAGGTCAACGACTTTGCCCAGCGAGAACGATTGGGAATGCGCAGCAAAAGCCCACGTTGGCTGATTGCCTATAAGTTCGAACGCTACGAAGCGATCACACAACTGGAATCGATCACCGTGCAAGTCGGCAAGACAGGCGCGATCACGCCGGTTGCGAACCTGAAACCCGTCGATATCGCCGACACCACCGTATCGCGGGCATCGCTGCACAACGCCGATGAAATCGAACGTCTGGATGTGCGCGTCGGCGATACCGTCGTTGTCGAAAAAGCCGGAAAGATTATCCCCAAGGTCGTTCGCGTCGAAAAACACTTGCGACAGGACCGCTTGCCCAAATACGAGTTTCCCAAGCACTGCCCCGAGTGTGATACCGAACTGGTTCGCGACGAAGGCGGCGTGTATATCCGATGCCCAAATCCTCAGTGCCCCGCTCAGTTGAAACAGCGTTTGATCTATTTCGGCAGCCGGCCGGGCATGGACATCGATGGCTTGGGCGAAGAAGTCGTTGACCTGCTCGTTGGCCGCGACGTGGTGAGATCGTACGCCGATCTGTACCGATTGGATGTTGATCGGATCGCCGATTTAAATTGGCTGCGTAAGCGAAAAGGCAAGGACGGCAAAGAGATCGAAGTTCAAGTCGGACAGGCCAACGCGAACAAGATCGTGGCGGGCATTAACGCCAGTCGCGATCGCGGACTTGCCCGCGTGCTTTCATCCATCTCAATCCGGCACGTCGGCCCGCGAGTTGCGCAGTTAATCACACACAAGTACAACACGTTAGAAAAACTTTATTCCGCAACGGCGGAAGACTTGGCGTCGATCCACGAAATCGGTGACGCCATTGCCAAGAGCGTCTCTGAATTCTGTCACAGCGAAGTCGGCCAGAAAACGCTCAGTGAACTAGAATCGGTGGGCGTCAAAATGGACGATCCCCTGCCGGTCCCCGATGACGACTTGCCGCTCAGCGGTAAATCGATCGTGGTCACGGGAACGCTCAAGCATTACAAGCGCGATGAAATCAAAAAGCTCATCCAACAACTTGGCGGTCGCGCCTCCAGCAGCATCAGCAAGAACACCGACTTCCTGGTAGCCGGCGAAAAGGCGGGCAGCAAACTCGACAAGGCAAAAAAGTTAGGCGTTGAGATTCTAAGCGAAGAAGAATTTCAAAAACTGGCTGAAAGCTAGCACGCAGTCTCGACGTCAATCGCTCGAGTATCGTCACACTCGGCGGCGCCTGCGTCCGCTGCGGGCAAACTTTTCTCGTACCTCTTTGATGGCTTCGACCAACTGGCCTGCCTCGTCCATGGTGTTGTAAAGGTAAAAACTTGCTCGCGTCGATGCGCTAATCTTTAGCGATTTATGCAGCGGCATGGTGCAGTGGTGTCCCGCCCGCACCGCAATGCCTCTTGTGTCCAAGTGCTGCGAGACGTCATGCGCGTGAACGCCGTCAACCACGAAACTGACGATGCCAACCTTATGATCGGCATCGGGACCGATGATGCGCACGCCGTCGACTTCACGCAGCGCACCATCGGCGAACCGGCACAATTCGCGTTCGTGGGCATGTATGTTCGGCATGCCGATCTTGCTGAGGTACTCGATTGCCGCGGCAAGTCCGATCGCTTCGGTGATCGGCGGCGTGCCGGCCTCGAACTTTTCCGGCAACTCGTGCGGCTCGAATTCGTCCGTCGTGACGCGCAGTATCATTCCCCCGCCACCGAGAAACGGTGGCATCGCGTCGAGAACCGATTCTTTCCCGTGCAGCACGCCAATTCCACTCGGGCCGCACAGCTTGTGGCCGCTGAATACGACAAAGTCCGCGTCCCACTGCTGGACGTCGATCTGCTGGTGCGGGGCAGCCTGTGCTGCATCAATCAAGACCGCCGCACCGTGATCGTGGCCAAGCCTGGTCCAACGCTGTACCGGAAATTCAGAGCCCAACACGTTACTGGCCGCGGTGAACGCAAACATCTTTGGCTTCAGTCGACCGAGCGCTTCGGCGACCACATCATCTTGGATCAAGTAATCATCACCGAGCGGCAGAAATTCGATCCGGCAACCGGTTCGCTGGGCAAGCTGATGCCAGGGAACGATGTTGGCGTGGTGCTCCGCGATTGTCAGCAAAATCACGTCGCCCGCCCCCACGTTCGCATCACCCCACGTTCGGCTAACGGTATTGACGGCCGCGGTCGCGCCGGCGGTAAAAATAACCTCGCGATGCGAAGCGGCGTTTAGAAACTCGGCGACCGTCCGGCGCGACTGTTCGTACCGATCGGTCGCTTCTTCGCTAAGGGTGTGAATCCCGCGGTGAACGTTGGCGTAATGACTTGCATAGAAGTCCGACATGGCGTCGATCACAGCAGCAGGTCGCTGTGAACTGGCGGCGCTATCCAAGAACACCAACGGCGCACCACTGGCGGCATTGCGAGAAAGAATCGGAAAGTCGTCGCGGATGCCAACTGGCAGAAGACTCATGTGGGCTCAGACAATTGTGAGGCTGAAGGATAGAACAAGAGACGGCAACGATCGGGGTGCCATGGCGAGGATCGATTCAGACAAAGTGGCCAGCCCAATTGATCAAACAGGCAGGCGATCAAACAGACAGGCGATGAAACGGACAGGCGATCAAGCGGACAGGCGATGAAACGGAATGGCTTTCGTTCGGACGGACAGGCTTTCCCACGGATCGATACAGTGAGTGCAAACCGCGACGGAATCAGTGCGGGCAAACGGACGGATTGCGACGCAATGCGATGTCCAAACGGCGCACCGCTTACGCCGGCCTACCAAACCAGCTGCTCAAACCCGCCGAGCAGTTGAGACGACGGACCGAGGTTAGGATTCTTCGCTGAGGCTAGGGCCACCAAAGTTCGGATCGCCCGCGTCATCATCCGCTTCATCGCCCGCATCCGTTGGTGAATGAACCGCAGTCTGCAAGACCCGCCACGAGAGCAGGCAACACTTTTGACGATTGGGCGTCAATTTGGGTCCAAACAATTCCAGCATGTCGTTGGCGGAAAACGATTTCAGTTCTTCCAGCGTCTTGCCTTCGATCTTTTCAATCAGCATCGATGCCGACGCTTGGCTGATCACGCATCCGTCGCCTTCAAACCAAGCTTCTTCCACCTTGCCGTCGTCGGAAAGCCGCAAATCGATGTGGATCACGTCGCCACACAGCGGATTGTCGGCCTCGTGGGCGTGAGTCGCCGAATCCAAAGCCCCTCGGTGATATGGATCCTCGTAGTGATCCAAGACGTGTTCTTCGTAAATGTCTTGTTCGTTGGGCGACATCAAATATAGCTGGTCGAATGCGTAAGGATGAATTGGGCCGCGACCTTGGAAAGCCGCCCGCTATTTAAGTCTACGCACGTTGTCAAAAATCGGGGAGTCCCCGTCGAGTCAGAATCGAGGAATTGGCTGACCCGGTTCGTGTGCAATTGGGGCAATGGAAAGCGAGTCCCTCGTCCATCACTCGGCGAGAAAAAGGGCCCCAAGACCACGAAAGCCGCGACTGGGCTTGCCCTGGTTTTCGCTGGCGTGCTAGTGACCAAGGGTACCGTCATCGGGTGTGATTGCGCCGATGCCGGTCAACCCGTCTCAACACGCTCCGTCTGTGGAGGAATGTTTCATGCCATACGGTGTCTACCTGTCTGCATCGGGTGCTCACGCACAAAGCCACCGCATGAAGGTGCTGAGCAACAATTTGGCAAACGTCGACACGCCCGGATTCAAGCCTCAAGAGACCATTCTGCAATCGCGTTTCGCACAACTGATCGAAGACGGCGTGGTTCCGGAAGGCGTTGGCGGCGCCGATGACATCGGTGGCGGCGTGACGATCCAAAAAGCGCAGACCGAATTTTCCGTCGGCCCGGTAAAGAAATCTGGTCGTGAAACTGACTTCGCCATCAATGACCCGTCCTCGTTCTTTGTCGTCCAACAAGGCGACCAACAATTATTGACTCGCGCTGGCGATTTTCTATTCAACGCACAAGGACAACTCGTCAATCAGAACGGCAACCTCGTCCTGAATAGCGACGGCGGCGAAATCCGGATTGACGGAAACTTGCCATTCAACGTCGGCCCGGAAGGCCGAATCCAACAGGGCGGCGCTCAGTGGGAATTGATGCTGGCCAAACCAAAGAATCTGGGGGATCTGTCCCATATCGGTGGCAGCCTCTTCAAACCGCTCGCCGACTTTGACCTTGTCCCCAGAGGCGAGCGAAAGGTAGTAGCAGGGATGCTGGAACATTCCGCCGTCAGCCCGACGTCCGCGATGATGGAACTGATCGAAACCTCGCGGGCGTACGAAGCCAATGTGCGGATGATCCAAAACCAAGACACTGTGATGGGAACTTTGATCGGCCGGATGCTGACGCAGTAACGATTCGCCCAACCCGAATCCAAACCTGACGGTCCGTCCGAATCGACCTGCCATTGCCTCGCGAAAATACAGCTAACGCCGAAGCGTACCATTCACCGAAAGGGACGAACAAATGAGTGTGCAAACCCTTTATACCGCCGCAACCGGCATGGAGGCGATGGAAACCAAGTTGGACGTCATCGCCAACAACCTTGCCAACAGCAACACCACCGGTTTTAAACGCGATCGCGCTAACTTCGAAGACCTGCTGTATCGCACAGAAGTCTATCCCGGCGTGCAAGACGCGCAGCAAAACCCCACAGCCGTTGGCACCCAGGTCGGCCTCGGCGTAAGAGTCACCAGCACGCAAACCGATCATCGCCAGGGAACACTGGAACAGACCGGACGTGATTTTGACATCGCGATTCGTGGCCAAGGATTCTTTCGAGTGCTGGACCCATCCACACAAGAAACGATGTACACGCGGGCAGGAAACTTTGACACCAACGCGAACGGCCAATTGGTTGTCGGATCGGCGCAGGTCGGACGATTGCTTGATCCACCGGTGACGATTCCCGATGACGCGACCGCGGTTGTGATCAACGGCAACGGCGAAGTCATGGTACGTCAGCCGGGCCAGACCGAACTTTCCAATCTCGGGCAGCTGCAACTGGCACAATTCATCAATCCCGACGGGTTGCTAAAAGTCGGCGAGAACATGTACTTGGAAACGGATGCTTCGGGCCCCGAGCAAACGACCAATCCCGGCGAAAACGGTGCCGGCGTCCTGGTCCAAGGAAACTTAGAAGCATCCAACGTCCAGCCCGTTCAAGAGTTAATCGACCTGATCACCACGCAACGCGCCTTCGAGCTGAATAGCCAAGCCGTTCAGGCCGGCGATCAGATGATGCAAAACATTTCAAACCTGCGACGATTCTAAACTAACGCGTGATCGTGCTTCCCCAGCCAAACATTCGCTATCGAATGGCCGCCATCGCACTGGCGGTCGCCGCCTCTGTGGCCATCACCTGTGGCTCGCACCAGGGTGCTTGCTGCGCGCAAGACCTGTCGCCCTTTGATTCAAGAAACCAACCGACGCTTGCGGACGACATCAACACGCTTTTCCCACCGCCACCGACGCAGTCCCCTGGGGCTCGACGTGCCGTTCGCCCGGCACAGATCACGGCGACGACGCGATGGGCCTTTCGCGCACTGGATTCCGTGACCGTTCATTCACCCATCGTGCGATTGGGCGACGTGGTGCGCCCCCTCGATCCTGACATGGCCGCTTGGCAGCGTCTGTCGCGGTCACCGATCGCACTGGTTCCCGTCGGCGGCGAGGTCATGACGATCGACCGCGTTCGACTTAGCGAAGCGATCACGTCGGCGGAAGCCACCGCGCGAGCCATCGATTGGATCGGCGCCCAGCGGATCAAAGTTCACTACCGTGCGCAAACCGATTCCGAGCGGCAAGCCGAGTTGGCACAAGCTTTCAACGCGCAAGCAAACCCCACTCCATCCGAATCAATCCCGACCTACGGATTCAACGCACGTGGATCTCTACCACCCGCGGCAGGACGTGCCCGCATCGCCTCGCAAGGTGCCCCATCGAATGTCAGGCAAACGAGCCACTTTGGCGCGGCCGATCGAATTTTGCTCGATCCCGATCTGCCACCGTTCGATCCCGTCTTGGTCAAACGACTGATCTATTGGATCCAGCTGGCGGTCGATCGCATGTATCCACAAATCGGCGATGCCTACGCACTGCACATCGATGACAAACAGGCAGTGCTGCGACAGTTGCAAATCGCGACGGGGATTGATCACGTCGAATTTCAAAACAGTTCGGTCGACGAAGGCCACCATCGCTTGCACGTCACCGGACGCAGCACCGGGGGGCCGATCCAAGCCGAAATTGACATTTCGCTCGCAGCACATCCGGTTGCAATTGTTCCCAAAGACAGCTTTCGTCGGGGACATCGTTTGCAAAGCGATGAATTAGCCACGCGTCCGATCCCTGAAAAGGAATGGGACGACCGTTACATCACCGATCGCAACGAATTGATCGGCATGGAGGCCAAGACGACACTTCGCGAAAACGTTCCGATCACGCGAGATTCCATCGGCATGCCGATCCTGATTCGTCGCGGCGATCGCGTGGAAGTCCGCGTGATGGGCGGTGGCATCAGCGTGACCACCAATGGCAAAGCGCTCGAAGAAGGTTCGGAGTCCGATTTGATCGAAATCGAAACGCTCGAACCCAGGAAGCGGTTGGTCGCCCGCGTCGCCGGCCCGGGAATTGTCGAAATCGTGACGCGCCCACCCCGAGTCGAATCATGAATCTGAACCGGAACCACCTCCTAACACTAGCGACGTTCGGTCTGATCATCGCAGCCATCGACCATCCGCCCGTCGCGGCACAAAACAGTTCGTTGCTGTACGACGCGCCGCCACTGGCTCGCGCGATCCAACCCCCATTCCCCGGCTCGAAGTCGCAATTGCCTGCCAGTGCTGGCAGCGATGCAAACTCCGTCAACGTCGCCCCGATCCCTGCGGGAATCACTGGCGGCGACCCTCGTGTGATGCTTAACGGAGCCAGCTGGACCTACCAGCCTGCCGCGCCGGTTCGCATCTTTCGCGAGAACGACATCGTCACGATCCGTGTTGATGAAGTCACGCGGATGATGGCAGAAGGCGAATCGGAAAGCCGCAAACAAACACTGTTCGAAGCGGTCTTGAGCGACTGGATCAGCTTGAGCGATTTTCGTCTTCGCCCGGATGCGCAGGCCGCCGGTGACCCGTCGGTCGCAGGCGAATCCAATAGCCGATTCCGCAGCGAATCTTCGGTCGAGTCACGCGAGTCGATGTCATTCAATATCGCCGCGACCATCGTCGACATTCGCCCCAACGGAAGTCTCGTGTTGGAAGCGCGAAAGAACATTCGCGTCAACGACAACCTCTGGGAAACGGCGCTGACCGGCATCTGCCGGCCCGAAGACATCGCGCCGGATAACGTCGTGCTCAGTCGCGACTTGATCGATTTAGAAATACTCAAAGAGGATCGCGGCCATCTGCGCGATGGCTACAAACGCGGCTGGTTCTCCCGTTGGTTCGATCGTGTTCAACCGTTTTAGCCTGAACCGAAAAGAGTGTTAGTGTGACGCCAAGTACTGTCTCAATCCGAACCCAAAACCGACGACTCACATGGATGCGCGCTTCCGTGGTGATCGTCGCACTGGCCGTCGCAATGCCGTCGACCACCATCGCGGCGGGAACCAAAATCAAGGACCTGTGTCGACTCAAAGGCCAGGAAACGAACACGCTGCAGGGCTTGGGGCTTGTTGTCGGACTCAAGGGTACCGGCGATTCGGACGCGGCCCCGACCGCGCGTGCACTGGCCCGCATGATGCAACTGATGGGCGGTCCAATGTCGACCGACCGAACGGGTATCTTGGATTTGAACGATGTCGCCGGCGCAAAAAACGTCGCCATGGTTTTTGTTACCGCCAAAATCCCGACGACGGGATCACAGTCCGGTGATCTGTTGGACGTGACTGTCAGTGCGATCAATGCCAAAAGTCTCGAGGGCGGCACCTTGATGCTGACGCCGATGCTGGGACCTCGCAGCGATAACCCGACCGTCTACGCAATGGCTCAGGGCGCACTTCGAGTTCCCCTGGATGGTCCACCGACCAGCGCCGTGATCCAAGGCGGTGCGAAGATGGAAATGAATGTCGAAGCCGCGTTTGAAAAAGACGGCAAAATCACGCTTATTCTCGATCGCGATTTTGCCAGTTTTGACGCCGCGCAACGGATCGAAGATCAAATCACAGGATTCTCGTCGCTAACGGTCGGCGATACTAGCGCTTACGGAAACGAATCGCGTTCATCGATGATCCGGGCCCGCGCGATCGACCAAGTTCACATCGAAGTGGATATCCCCGAGGTGTATCGCCAAAACCCGGTGAAGTTTATTTCGTTGTTGATGAACATCCAGATCCTGCTGTCCAGCAATTCGTCACGCGTGGTCATCAACGAAAAGGAAGGCGTGGTCGTGATCGGCAAGGATGTCGAAATCGCACCGGTCCTGGTCACCCACCGCAATCTGCGAATCGAAGCTGGCGGAGTCGGCGGGTTTGTCGAAGTCGGCGACGAATCTGACGAAGTAGCCAACGCAAAATTAAAGAGCCTTGCCGATGCCTTGAACGCGCTGGACGTTCCGACGGACGATCTAATCGCGATCATCAAAACTCTGAAACGAAAAGGGGACTTGTTCGGCGAAGTAGTTTTTCAGTAGTCCTGAGACTTCCAACCGCGACAACAGCCAACTGCGTTTTCTGTGAGGCGCAACGAGGCTGGATATCGCACCGCAACGAAACGTTTTTCGGAAACGCAACCATGGACATCGGCCCACTCTCGTCTGCATCGCCGCTTCCCTTACCAAAGTCCGATTCACCCGCACCCGACGCATCACTGTTGGATGCGAAATCCGGTCAACCGGATGATGAACTGCAAGAAGCATTCACGGACTTTGTCGGGCAAACTCTCTTTGGCAGCATGCTGGCATCGATGCGCAAAACGGTTGGCAAGCCGGCGTATATGCACGGCGGACGTACCGAAGAAGTTTTTCAGCAACAGCTTGATCAAATCATTGTTGAAGACATGACCGAAGCCTCTGCCGATTCGCTAGCCGGGCCGATGTACGACCTCTTCACCATGCAGCGGAGTCGGTAATGACGGATTCTCACAACCACGATATGTCGATCAAAGACACGAATCTCACTGCGGTCAACTTGGACGCCTGGAATGCCAAGGTCCAGTCGTATCTTGATGAACTGCAAGTGACGACCGAAACGATGGACACGATCTTGGAACAGTACCGGCCCGAGCGAGATACGGCCGATCCGGAGACCATCAATCAATCCACGGCGAGACTTGGCCAGGCGGTCATCGAGATGGAGCGAATGGTGGCCGCGCGAGAAGTCTTGATGACCGACGCGGATGCGCCGGCGGCCGGTGCCTCGATCTCTGAGAAATTGCGATCCACCAACGACATCACCAGCCACCGACTTGCGCAACGTTGCGACGCCTTATCGCGTGCGTTAGCAAATTCCCATCAACGCGCCACTTCGTTATTTGTTTGCCAATTCCATCTCGCCCAGCTATCCGGTGAAATCCTGCATCTGCTGGCCGGTACGCCACCGTCGGGCACCTACGGCCCCGCCGGCGCATCGAGTGACGAGGAGGGAAAGGTCAATACCACGACCGGCGGTGGCGGCATCTTCAACGAAGCCGGCTGAGCCAAACGGTCATTCCGATCAGCAGAGACCTCACTCAGAGACGCCACCCCACGAGGTTTTCAGGCGATAACGAGCCCGTTTTCTTTCGGATGACCGCCAAAAACGGCAATCGCCAATGGGGAACCCGTCATTCTCGGGCCGCGACACTTACGCACCCGCGGGTTGCGATTACAATGCGAATCAGACTCACTGGTGAGGTTGCGTAATGAGCCAAAGCGCACGCGTTCACCAAATCGCCTGATTGCTGGAATGCTCTTTTACCCGACTAACGTGTCCGCCGACTCTTCTCGTTCGCCCATCGATCGACCGACGATTGGAACCGCAGACGCAGCCCGCAGCGTGGCGGTCGTCGATTTTGACGGCCTTAGTGAGTTGGACAAACAGGTCTGGGAAACCATACGGGCGACACGACCTGAGTTTCGCAGCCCGTTCTTTTCCGTCGGATTTTCCGCGGCCGTCCATCGGGCCCGTGGAGACGTGGACGTCGCTATTTTGCGAGAGGGCTCGGACCCGATCGGGTATTTTCCGTTTCATCGGATTCGCAATGTCGCGCTTCCTGTGGGTCGATTCTTCAACGATGCTCACAACATTATCACTCGACGCGAGCATTTGATCGACTGGATGTGGTTCTTAAAACAATGTGACCTGAAAGCGTTCGACTTTCACGCGATGCCCGGAACCAGCCAAGCGGTGCTCGACGAGCATAGCCACGGAACGATCGATTCGTTCGCGGCGGACATTGGAGACGACTCGATCGCTTACTTGAACCGATTGCGCAAGAGTCATCGCACGATCGCACGCCAACCTCAAAAGACTCGCAAGATGCAGCGCGAGATCGGCCCCGTGCGATTGGAATTTGACTGCCGCGATCCCGAACTGTTGGACCTGACCATCGGTTGGAAGCGACAACAGTATCGCCGCACACACATTCTGGATTTATTTGGTCCCAATTGGACACGACGCCTAGTTACCGAACTGCATCGTGCCGACGACGAATCGCAACACGATGAAACGACTCACGATGACCGTGATGACACAACGATGCGGGGTCTGCTATCGGTCTTATGGGCAGGTGATCAGGTCGTTGCCGCCCATTTCGGGATTCGCGAAGGCGACTTGATTCACTATTGGTTCCCTGCGTTCAACGCAAAGTATGCGCGATACTCGCCGGGTACGGCTCTGTACTGTGCGATGATCGAATCAGCCACCGAAAAAGGTGTTCGATGCATTGACATGGGGTACGGTGAGCAGCCCTATAAGTTGAAACAAACCGATGCCGTTACCAGCGTCGCGTTCGGATGCCTTTCCCGTAGTCGACTGCACGGTTGGTGGCGAAGTGCGGAAACGAAAGCGATTTCGATGGTCAAGCGTATGCCGATGAAAGAACCGATCAAACGCGTTTGGCGACGCGTGCAACCGCAAGCGGGAATCTCAAAAATCCGCTAGCCATCGCCTGCTTTGCCGGTAGTGCCCTTTTATGGCGGTTGCAACATTCCTTGCCGGTTGCACCACCTGTAATGAATGCACGAGGCCTGTCGTGTGAACCGTCAAGGTTTTCGCACGGCGCAGGTCCGGAATCGATCCTGATAGGGAACCTGAATCTCGGTGTGTTGGATTTGGCACATTTGTGATCGCGACCGATACAAAAGATCAGGCGAACACGGATGTTCCATCACTCTCTTCGATCTCTGTCTAAAATATGCATTACCGATTCCTGGTTCTCGTGACCCGGATTTCGCTGCTCTTGCTTGTCTTTGAAGTCACGCTCACCGCGCAGACTTCCCCCAGCGACTTGCAAGTCGGTGATTTAGTATCCACGAGAACTGATTGGCCCGCTGAAAACCCGGCTGTCTCGCGTTCCCACAACGCCTACGCCGCGCCAATCCATGCCCCCAGCCGTGACGACGATGCCTGCGATGCAATTCCTTCGCTGCACCGTTCGCCATGCCACGCCAAACACGACACAAATTTGATGCAACACATTCGTGGCGCGATCAAGGCGGCAAAGACACGAATCGAAAGCGTCTTGCTAAGTACCTGATTTCCTGAATCGATAATACTGCGTTGAGAGAAACGGCTGGGGCAACCCAAAACCGCGGGGGCCAGGATCCACTGGCGCGTGGAATTCGAGCCCTGGATACTTTGCCGCAATTAGCGAGCCGGCGCTCTGGCTAGAAGCCGTGGCAACGAAGCACTCAGCCACCATCGCCGTGGCATGTCTCCACTTGGGTGAATTTTGCGACGTGATTTGCCGGCCGTTTGCCGGACATTTCCCGGCGACCAATGGCAACGACCCTGCGACCTGCCGATCGTGTAAAGTAACAGAGGTCCGGGCATTCGATCGCCTGTGTTGTCTCGTTCACGATCAATGTGCATTGATGCTTTCGCCTCCCCTGCCAGATTACGGATGTATCGCGAGATGGCCTCAAGACGGCCAAGGGTTTATCCACCCAGACGATGTCGCGATCGCCAATAAACTGATTCCCAGCGAACGCATTTTGCGCCGGGATCACTTTGACGGGACTTACTATCACGTTCGTTACGGACGCTTTCGCGTTCGGCTGAAACCGTGTCTCTGGTTGCCCGTAACAGACGAAGGGATCGATATCGGCGATCAGGTTGAAACGATCGGCGTTGGTATGGAGCGCGAACTATTCGTTGCTGAAGTCGCCGGAATGTACTACGTCCGTCGCAAGGGCCGAATCCTGTATCGGCTCGCCAAGAACGGAAAATTGGTGCCGCGACTGTACTTGCATGAACAAATGCGATTGCTCACTGACAAGTCCAAGCTTTCGCCCTCGGATGTTGAATACCCCACACCTAAAGACATTAGCAAGAACAAGGGAACTCGACTCAACATCGAGTAACCTTGACAGCGAGGAACATGAAATCATGCGGCTTGGATATAACACAGCGATTCTGCCCGAGGCCTCGCTGGAAGAGGTGCTTAAGATCGCCAGCGGTATCGGTTACGACAGCGTCGAAGTCATGTGTTGGCCGCCGGGGAAAGCCACAAGGCGATACGCAGGTGTCACGCATATCAATGTTCTCGATTTAGACGATGCCGCGTGTGACAAAATCAAACGGTTATGCACCGAGAACGACGTGACCATTAGCGGCCTTGGCTATTACCCAAACGCCCTATCGCGTGACGCCGACGAGGCAAAGCAGGCAGTCGAACACTTATTCGCCGTGATCGACGGGGCATCGAAACTGGGCATTGGCGTGGTGAATTCGTTCATTGGACGCGATTGGAAAAAGAGTGTCGACGACAATTGGCCCCGCTTCTTAGAAACGTGGCGTCCAATCATCGCGCATGCCGAACAGCGTGACGTCAAAATTGGGATCGAAAATTGCCCCATGCTATTCGGGCCGGACGAATGGCCTGGTGGAAAAAACCTGGCTCACTGCCCCGCGATTTGGCAGCGAATGTTCGACGATATCCCCAGCGATCATTTTGGCTTGAACTATGATCCGTCGCACATGATTTTTCAGCAGATGGATTATCTGTCACCGATCCGTGAGTTCGGTGACAAGCTGTTCCATGTTCACGCCAAAGACGTACGCGTCGATCAGTATCGATTGGACCGGATCGGCATCCTCGCCTATCCCAATGATTATCACACGCCAAAGCTGCCCGGTATGGGCGATGTCGATTGGGGCAAGTTTTTTTCAGCGCTCACGGATTCCGGATTCAACGGCGATGTCAGTGTCGAGGTCGAAGATCGGTCGTACGAGGCGACCGAAAAGACGCGGTGCGATGCGCTGCGTCAGAGCCATACTTACCTTCGAAATTTCGTTCCCTGCCGACCGTGACCGCAAGCAATCACACAAGCCGCGTTCGTGCATGAATTGTGGGAACGGCCGACCGCGGCTTGAGAGCTATTTCAGATTCTTGCCCGAGTGTTTCAAGTGCTCGTCGAAAAACGTGACACAGCGGTTCACCGCTTGATCGAACCAGTCCTGACGGCCGAGAAACGCATGCGGTGCATCTTTGATGACCAGCAGATCGGTCGCGATTCCAAGTTCGGTCAGCTGAGCACGGGTACTGTCACCGTGAGTTGCGTCCTTATCGTTCTCGCCTGCCATAAAAGCCAAGGGCGGGTCACCCGCATCCAGGTGAGTGCGTGGTGACGCCAACTTGTAACGTTCGGGTACTTCGGTGGGATCGCCGCCAAGAAACTGGACCCACAAATTAGGTTTGCCTGGCGGAGTCTGCATGCCGCGACGAACACTTTGAATGTGCTCGGCATCAAAATCCGCTTGGGCGCCCATGGCATAACAGGCCTGAACTCGACTGCTCTTGTTCTGGTGCCCGCCGTTGCCCTCGAGTTCCTGCACATCGCCGGAAGTCGCCAATAGCGCCGCCAAGTGGCCGCCGGCGGAAAGCCCTGTGACTCCGATCGCATCTGGATCGATTCCGTATTCTTTTGCGTTGGCACGCATCCACCGGACCGCTGCCTTGCAGTCATGTACGGCCGCCGGAAACGGACTCTCACCGGACAAACGGTACGAATTGGTCACTGCGACGTAACCGTGGCTCGCCAACATTTGCGCCAACGCATGCATGCTCACGCGACTGCCTCGCCACCAACCGCCGCCGTGAATGCATAGAATCGCCGGCAGCGGTTCCGCATGCATCTTGGGACGAAAGACGTCCAACTGCAACGCCCGATCTCCATACGTGGCGTAAACCACGTTCTTCGTCGACTGCAATTCAGCAAGCACGCGCGATGGGACCTCTGTGCGCGACACCTGCATCTTTGTTTGGTCGGCTTCCTGTGCAAGCGCCAGACACGGAAATGCCGACAAGGACAACAGCAACAACTGTCTGACCGAAGCAAAGATCATCTTTGAAGTCTCCTGAAAATGAAACCGAATGTGCTTGGTGGGGCTAAAGAGCGTGGCCTTTCTACGATAACAGGAATGAGCCCCCATGCGTGCGCCACCGCAACGAATTCCTGTTGTCGGCGACCTACCGTTTTATCTCAGGCAAACGCTTGTTCCTCAAGCTGTTGCACTAGGTCAAGCGGCAAACGCAGGGCGCTCGACAACTGCGTCAAGAAGTCTCGCTCCGGTGGATTCGCTTCATCGATCACCAAAGCAGCCAGCATGTACATTTCCGACGCGGCCGCAAGTGAGTCGACTCCGGCTGCCAATTCCTCCGGGGTTGCCGGCTGTGTGAATTCGGCTTGCAGCATCGCCACGGAGTCTTCCGGCAGATTCAATTCCGACAGTCTCGCCCGAACCATTTCAAGTTCTTGATCGTCGACATGACCATCCGCCGCTGCAGCGGAAATCATCGCTCGTACCAACAGTACACCGCGGACGTGGGCTTCACGGTCGCCAAGCTCGGTGATCGCCATGCCGGGAACTTCGTCCTCGTGGCTTGATTGCCAATGGTCATACGTTTTGTAAGCCACGCCGGCGACTGCGGCCAAGCTGCCATACTTGATTAGCTTGCCCGTGACGCGACGTCCACGCTTGGTACCGATCAACAGCGCGAATAACCCTCCGGCGATCGCACCTTTGCCGAGACCAGCCAGCATCGCATCACGACCTTCGCCCGATTCAGGCAGTGCAAGCTTCTCTTCGGCAAACTCGTGGCCTTCGCGAGCAAGTTCCCGCCCCGACTGAATCAATTGGTCCAGCAAACCTATCGCGTCCATTGTTCTCGCCTCTCACACGTCAATTGGATTCTATACCTGTCGCCGTCAATCGTTTTACGCCTGCAATCCTTGACTTGCAACGGAATCACCCGGGAAATCGCAACAGCGACTAACAAAATACGCGTGGACAGCTCGGTAGAGCTTGAATTTGCGGCGCGACCAAGTCGCACGTTGCATCAGACAAGATTCGTCCACACGATGAAACCTATCAATCGTACATGACGAACGACCCATTCAGCCTGTCCTCGCTAAAAGTTTGAATCGAAACTGCGCTACGGTGATACCACGGATGATCAATCGCTAGAATTTGGCTTTTCCCAAGCAGGAGGACTCTCGTTGGACGCTGACAATTCGACCATTGTGTTTCGCAAAGACTATACGCCGCCCCCGTTCTGGATCGATTCAGTAGACCTTGAATTCGATCTTGAACCCAATGCGACGGTGGTGAAGGCACACTTACGTCTGCGCCGCAACGATGCGTCAACGTCTCGTCGATTGACGCTTGATGGTGAACAACTGGAACTGAAATCGATCGGAGTGGATGGCCAAGCGTTAAGCGATGACCAATACCGCATCAAAGACAACCAGCTGATGATTGACGAGTTGCCGGACCAATGCACGCTGGTCACCGAAGTGATCATCGACCCAGCAGCCAATCACGCGCTGTCAGGGCTGTACCAGTCATCGGGAAACTTTTGTACTCAGTGCGAGGCGATGGGCTTTCGCCGGATCACCTACTTCTTAGATCGTCCCGACGTGATGGCGACTTATCGTGTCACGCTGCGCGCGGACCGACAACGATATCCGGTTCTATTGTCCAACGGCAATCGCGTCAGCGCTTCGGAACGGGGCGACGGACGCCATGAAGCGGTTTGGGAAGACCCGCATCCGAAACCGAGCTATTTGTTCGCGTTGGTTGCGGGCGATTTAAAGTGCAAGAGCGGATCATTTGTGACGAGCAGCGGCCGTGAGGTCGCACTTGAAATTTGGGTCGAACCCCAAAATATCGAACTCTGTGAACACGCACTGACGTCGCTGGCCAAATCGATGGAGTGGGACGAACAGAAGTTTGGATTGGAATACGATTTGGATACCTACATGATCGTCGCCGTCAACGATTTCAACATGGGCGCAATGGAAAACAAGGGATTGAATATTTTCAATTCCAAGTTCGTCTTGGCTTCCCCCGAAACGGCAACAGACGACGATTACGAGCGGATCGAAGCGGTGATCGCTCACGAATACTTTCACAACTGGACCGGCAACCGCGTCACATGTCGCGACTGGTTCCAGTTGACACTGAAGGAAGGCTTGACCGTTTTTCGCGATCAACAATTCACCGCCGATCAGACGTCCGCCGCGGTCAAACGCATTGACGATGTTGCGTTACTGCGTTCTCGCCAATTTGCCGAAGACAGTGGACCGATGGCGCACCCGATCCGGCCCGAATCGTATGTTTCGATGGATAACTTTTATACCTCGACCGTTTACAACAAGGGCGCCGAAATCATTCGGATGTACCACACGCGTTTGGGCGAAGCGGGGTTTCGGCGCGGAATGGACCTGTATTTCCAGCGGCACGACGGCTCTGCTGCGACTTGCGATGATTTCCGAGACGCGATGACGGATGCCGGCGACGAAGACTTTGGCTCGATGGAGCGCTGGTACGCTCAAGCCGGAACACCCGACCTTTTTGTCCAGGGCGAGCACGACCCGCAGGCTAAGACTTACACGCTGACGCTGTCGCAGTCCTATCCCGAACTTTCCGGCGACATCCCTGGTGCGCAGGATCGCGTGCCGGTGCCGATTCCGGTGGCGGTCGGGCTAATCGATGATGATGGCAAGGATATTCCGCTGACTTCGCCCGATTGTTCGGTGTCGGGTTTGCTGTTGCTTGATCAAGAGTCGCAAAGCTTTCAATTCACGGGCGTCGATCGACCGGTTGTGCCGTCGGTGCTCAGAAATTTCAGCGCGCCCGTCCGGCTGCATCTACAACGCAGCGACACGGAATTGGCGTTCCTGATGGCAAACGACAACGACCATTTCAATCGCTGGGATGCGTCACAGCAACTGGTCACTCGTGTTGCACTTCAGCTGTGCAGCCAAGATCCTGCAGACGATTTGATCGCTACCTATGTCCAATCGTTCGGCGCGGTTCTATCCAATAACGATTTGGACGACGCGTTCAAAGCACTGATGCTGACGCCGCCCAGCGAAAGCGTGATTGGACAGTCGATGTCGGTGGTCGATCCTGAGGCGATCCACAAAGCGTTGCAAACGATTCGCTACCAAGCCGCAAAGGCACACAAAACAGAGCTGCTAAACCTTTATCGAGAGCTTTCCGACGGACAACCCTACGCGTTGTCTCAGCAGGCAATCCGACTTCGCCGGCTTAAGAATGTCGTGCTCAATTATCTTGCTCGATTGAACCACGAAGAGTCCTCATCGATGGTGGTTGCACAGTTCCATCAAGCGGACAATATGACGGACAAACAAGCGGCGTTGGCAATCCTGGCCGATTCGGACATCTCCGAACGCGAGGCGGCACTTGATGCGTTTCATGAACAATGGGAATCCGATCCGTTGGTGTTGGACAAGTGGTTCACCGTTCAGGCGGCATCAACACGGAATGATACCGCAGATCACGTCCGAGCGTTGTCGCATCACAAAGATTTCTCGTTGACCAATCCGAACCGAGTAAGGTCGCTGATCGGTGTCTTCGCCGCCAACCAAGCAAGGTTTCACCAAGACGACGGATCAGGATATCGGTTTTTGGCGGACCACGTTCTCAAAATTGATCAGAACAATCCGCAGTTGGCCGCCAGACTCGTCAGCGCGTTCAACAGCTATCGTCGCTTTAGCGTTTCAAGGCAGGAACGCGTGAGAAACGAATTGTCCCGCATCGCAGAACACAAAGAGTTGTCCAAAGACGTCCGAGAGATTGTCGAACGTGCATTGAAGTTTTGATGCAAAGCCGAGGACTAATTGCCTCGACTGGCCAGTTGCATGTCTGACGCGGCGGGTATCGCTGGCATTCGTGCCTCCACTTTCATCCGACGCAGAAAGTCCTGAGCGTCGGCGAAATCGCGTTTCGGAAAGATGGGAGCGTTGACTTCGACTTCCGCCATCACTTGATCGATCAGGTCCAACAGCGGCAAGTAGTCATCAGGGTGCAACGAACCGGCATCAGCACGAGCGGCAAAGACATCGTCCACCGGACGCCGCAAGTTCTCGAAATGGCTCATCGCCAGCAACAGCGGCCATGCCAGCCGGCCGGTTTGTGGATCCAACTCGTTGACCTGAAGGCGTTTCGCAGCATCCTCGAATCCTGGGTGGCTCTGGCTAGCCAATTTCATTTCAGCCATTTCGGCACCGCGAGCATGCAGGTGACCGAAACGCGAGGTCTTGTTGATGTGCTGACGTTGCAATCGAGTCTCGAGTGCGAAGACGTCGTTTTCGAGCCGTTGTGTGCGGGCGACTTCGTTTTGGCTGCGAGCGGCCGCATTGGTCAAATTGGCTTGAGCTCGCGAGCGAATCAAATCCGAAGCCCCATGCGCGGCAGCCGCCCAATCCGATCCGCTGCCCGGCAGAACGTAGCCGCGATAGCCGTGTCGATATCCGCGATGGCCGTAGCCGCCGTAGTTGGAATGGTGGTGAGCGTAACCGTGGAAAACGCCGTGGGTGGCGAGACGTCGGCCGCTGCTGGCCGACCCGCCCGGTGACTGTGCAGAAGCTTGGTTGGCAACAAGGGTAACAGTGACAGCGAAAGCGAATGCGATCTTTTGTGCGGCGTTTTGTGCGATGGACATCGGCCCGGTCTCCCCGACGTGCGTTGGGTGGTTGAAGGAACGTTACCCACCCAAGCGGCGATGCCGGCGATCTGTTAGCCGAAATCCCGAAAATTTTCTTGTTTGCCGTTATTCACGGCATTTCGATACGAAAAATCGACTTTTCGGTACGCATGATCAGTGCATCCCCCGCCACTGCCAGTGAGGCTAGCGTGCGATCTCCGATCGGATTTTCAGCGATCGAATCGAATTCGCGCCCCGTCTTCACCACCGTCGTCACACCGTCTTCGCTGGTCAGATAGATGTGGCTGCCGGCCAACAGCGGCGAAGCCGAGAATTTGCCGCCAATCCTTTTTCGATACACCACGTCGCCGGATTCCGCGTCGATACAGGTCGCGATTCCATCATCGCTGATACTGTAAATCAGTCCATCGTGTGCGATCAACGAAGGAGTCTTTGGCATGTTTTTGTCGACTTGCCATTGAACGTGCGAGTCGGTGACAACGCCTTTGCCCGTCGGACGTATCGCCAGCAACTTGCTGGAGTCAAAGCTGGTCGCGACGTACACCATGCCGTTGTGATAGACGGGTTTTGGGACCACCGAATAGCCGACGTAGCGAACGTCCCAAATGACGTCACCGGTCATCGGGTCGAGTGCGAGAACATTGTCGCTGCCCGGCGCGACGACTTGTGTCTGCCCGTCCACGTCGATCGCCGTGGGGGTGCAGAACGAAAAAGTTTTTTTCGTCTCGACCGGACGCTGAGTCTGCCAAACCAACTTGCCGGTATCGGCATTCAATGCAACCACCTTGGGCTCTTTGTCGCCGTCACAGGTAAAGATCAAGTGACGACCAACCAGGATAGGCGTCCCACCGTTTCCATGAGTCGGTTTGAAAAACAGCTCTCGGTTGGTCCACAGGATTTGTCCCGCACGAGTCACGCAAGCGGTTCCCTGGTATCCGAAGTGAACGTAAATCCGGTCTCCGTCAATGATGGGTGTCGGACTCGCATGACTATTCTTCGCATGGACTCGCGGCGTTGTTTCGCCATTCTGGTCCATCACGTGAATCGTATCGATGCGTTCACCCGACTGGGCATCCATGACGATTAACGACAACGAATAGTCTATTGATTTCGGCTTGTCACCTTTCTGATCAGCGGCCTCTGCGGTGTCCGTTTCGATGGGAATCGCTGCGGTGACGTAGATTCGTCCGTCGGCAACCACGGGCGACGACCAGCCTTCGCCGGGCAAGTCCGTCTTCCAGGCGATATTTTTCTCCGCCGACCACTCCGTGGGCAACTCGGCTGCAGCGCGTGCAATTCCGTCGCCACTTGGGCCTCGAAACTGTGGCCAAGAATCGGCAGCAAAGGCCGAGACCGTGGGCATGAACGAGCTTAGAAAGAGCAATCGAAAAACCGCCGCAGGTCCGAAAGAATTCATATCGTCCGTTCTCATAGAAGGTTGCCAGTCAATGCAGAGACGCATTGTATTGTATCGGGGTGCGTGCCGCGAAACGGGTCACCGCATTGTTGACGAATTGGCGTCTAGAACTGCACCGCAAAACAGACTTCACATTTGTTTCGTGCAAGTTGTCGCACTTCAACGGATTTGGGGTGCCAACTTTCGATCGTCTCACGCCAACGTTTTATCATGTCAGCCGATTCGTACTCGCCGATTTTTAAAGTCAGCAACAACCCAATGAACTCGCTGTATCGGCTGGTGACGATATTGCCAACCGTCACCAGCGTTTTATCAGGTTTGACGTTCGAATCGACGAGCATCCACTTTGCGCCACGAAACTCTTTACGCGGCAAGTCGCCGGCCCGCGCTTTGATGTGTCGAAACTTAGGATGCTTCATGATTCTTGGATCCATTTCGGCTGGATCGACACCGATCACACGCAGTCCGAGTTCCAGCAAGCGTCCGCAAGCACCGCCGGGAGCGCTACCGATTTCGACAGCCAGATCGCCAGGCTGCAGATCAAAACCGCTCCACGGGATCGCCTCGGCGGCCTTGAAATAGGCTCTGGAAATCGGTTCGTGTTTCGGTTCGATCGGTTGGACGCCGCCCGGCCAACGACTCGGCCATTTCGATGCGACATGGGTTCCGTAAAACCAGTGCGACGGTTCGACCAATACGACATCCAAGACCGATTCGTCCGGCAGAGCGATTCGGTTGGGAGCGTCGCCGCGAATCCAAGTCGGCGAGAGCGCATCGAATATTTCACGAGCTACCGCGGCGGAGACTTCATCAATCCCGGGTTCAAAACCAAACCTGCCGATCGCAGCACGATCTTTAGGCCACACGTGTAATTGATCGAACGGCTGGTTGGCCAGCGGAGATGTTTCCAGCGTCTCGATTAGCTTGGCGATCTGCTGTCGACCGTTGCTGTCACGGCAGTTTCCGATTGAACGGCTGGCCGTACGCACAAAAACGCCTTCGGGAATCGGCTTCGACTCGTCGTGCTTGCATGTGACAAACCCGGGCCGCGAGAACGCAAGTCGCCATCCATCCTGGGCGACTTCTTTCTTGACAACCTGTTCGGCGCCGTGGGCACAACACAACATCGCAAAAGTGGCTTCGGTCAACGTGATTTGCCTGCGGTTGGATTGTGATCGTCAGCTTGTTTATCAACAAAGGCCTCGACTCGAGCACGTACGCCCGGAATCAGTCTTGCTGCGTTTTCAAAGTAGATTTTTTTAAGCACGTCGTCCGGCAGTTTGACGCCGTAGATTTGCCATAACCCTTGGGGCGGCGGAACCTTTTCGCTGTACGCAAAATATTCGTCGTGCGTTTCGAAGAACCGCCAATAGAATCGTACACGGGTTTCAGGCCAAGGCCCGTCTGTACCAAAGAGAATTCGATCGGCGTGACGAATCAAGAAATCACGCGCCGTAAAAGGTTGCCGCCCCAATTCGCCGATCCGAGATGCGGGCTCGATCCACAAATTGGGGTATTCATCTAACCAGCGTGACACACGAGACAGATTCTCGGAACTGCCGGCCATGTGCGCTCCGATAAACTGTGTGTCCGGATGCCGAGCGATGACACGGTTGCGGGCCTGCAGGACATCCTCACGCGACGGAAATTCATCGCCATAAAAGCTCCACTCGGGATGTCGGCTAAGCTCTTCCCACCGCTCGTTGGTCTCGTCAATCGGCAGGAAGAACGCGGCTGGATCACCCGTATGAATGATCACAGGTATCCCGAGTCGTCCACAAGCCTGCCAAATCGGATCCCAGCGAGTATCATCAATCCGCATCCGAGTGCCGTCGGGGTTGCGATACGTCAGCCCAAATCCCTTGAAAACTTTCAGCCCGCTGACGCCGCGACGGACGGCCGATTCAAGTTCGGCCGCCGTTGATTCCGCAAAACCGGCTCGGTGACAGGCCCAGGTCGCCGGATCATCGCGATCCCCGCGGCCCACCCAATTCACGTTCGCAAAGATGACAAACCGATCTTTGTATTCGGGCCACAAGTTATCGATGTGCTCGTCTAATTGTTCGCCCAACATTCCATCCAATGATGCGCAAACTGCAATGCCGTTGCGATCCATCAGTTGGACAAAGTCATCGAGCGCTTGTTGGTTGCCTTTCAGGCGGTGATAAAAATGAGTGTGCGCATCGACCACCGGAAATTTCCCACGACCTAAATCCGTCGATGCGACAACCAGCTGACTCTTGGGGCGAAAATTTCGGAGCAAAAGTTCACGCCCGTTGCGGCCATCGAGTGGCAGTTCCAGAGTTGGCTCCAGTGACGCCGCCGATGATGATGCCTCGCCTGACGTTTCTTCCAACGATCGCGTATCTTCTGTCGATGATTCCGCTGGCGTTTGGGCAAAGCCGATGCTGGTCGACATCATGCAAAACGACAACAGTCCGAGCAGCGGAAACATGAATCTGCGACAACGGCAAATGAATACCCCATATCGATTGCCAGTCGGCCCGAACGCGCCGCGTGAACCGAACCAGGGTGACAATTGATCTACAATAGAGAGTATCCGCAGCCGGATGCGCGGTTTTAGGCCGTTCTTGTGCAGCGATAACATCGAAATAACGCTTCAGATAGGTTTGTAGGTGAACGAGGATCGGACCGAATATCAAACCGCAGGTGGGCGCAGTGTCAGCAAGAAGCTGTCAACAGATGCGACGACTCCACCGGCGGAGGTACCAGGATATCGCCTTCAACGATTTCTGGGGTCCGGTGCGTTCGGACAGGTCTGGGTGGGATTGGACTTGAATACCGGGCGCGGCGTCGCGGTCAAGTTTTACCTACACCGCGGTGGCGTCAATTGGGCGCTACTGAGCCGCGAAGTGAAGAATCTGGTCCAGTTGTCGGCCGACCGGCATGTCGTACAGGTTTTAGAAGTCGGCTGGGATTCGGATCCGCCCTATTACGTGATGGAACTGGTCACGGGCGGGTCTCTGGAAGACTTACTGCAACAGCGGAAACAATTGCCCCTCCATGAGGCGGTCGAATTATTTCACAAGATCTGTATCGGACTGAATCACTGCCACGGCAAAGGGGTTTTGCACTGCGACCTCAAGCCGGCCAATATTTTGCTGGGGGACGATAACGAACCGCGTCTGGCAGATTTTGGCCAAAGTCGAATGTCGCATGATCAGACACCGACGCTGGGCACACTGTTTTATATGGCACCCGAACAAGCGGACTTGGAAGCCACCCCGGATGCCAGCTGGGATGTCTACGCCGCCGGCGCGATCCTGTTTCGCATGTTGACCGGTCTTCCGCCCTACCGAGACGACTCGGTGGTTGACCAGGTCGATACGGCCGGATCGCTGCCGAAACGTTTGTCACGGTATCGTCAAGCAATCGCCGAAAGTCCTCCGCCGACGGAACAACTCAGCGGCAAAGGCATCGACCGTGCGCTGCAGCGAATCGTGGCGAGATGCCTTTCGCTGGATCCCAACGAGCGATACGCCAACGCACAGCAAATCCTGCAAGCGCTCGCCCGACGCAACCAAGCTCGCACCCGGCGACCGCTGGTGCTGTTGGGTATCGTCGGCCCACTGTTGCTATTGGCGGCGACTTGTTTCTTTGCCGTCCGCGGAATCCAAAAGGTCAGTGTCGATACACAGGCCGCCTTGCAGCAAGAGGCGTTCGGCAGCAATCAGCTGGCAGCACGTTTCGCTGCTCGAACACTGGAAAGCGAACTCGAACGTTATTTCGATCTTGCCAGACGCGAGTCGTCGACGGAAGAATTCATACAAACACTGTCCCAGACTTTTTCGGATCCGGTGGTCAGTGAATTGCTGCAGGAAATCGCCAACGCCGAAACGCCGGCCGCAGCATTGGATTTGGCACCACAGCGTGAAAAATTACTCGACGCGCCGGCGCGAAACCGGTTGGATGAATTCTTGCAATCACGTTTGTCGCGATACACCAAAGTGGCCGCCGGCAGTCGCCAACCCCGATTGGCAACGATATTCGTGACCGACGCCTACGGAACGATCGTTGGTATCGCATACGAGAAAGCCGTCGAGCGGTCTCAGAATAGTGCCGGTCGCAACTATTCGTATCGAACCTATTATCACGGCGGCAGCGAAGACCTTGATCGGTCGACGCCAATCGATTCGATCGCCCCGCTGCGCGAAACCCACTTGTCCGCCGCTTTTCCAAGTACGGCAACCGGATTGTGGAAGGTTGCCGTCAGCACGCCCGTCTATTTTGATCCGAAAAGTACGCGGCCCGATGCCGTCTTTGTTGCGACAATCAACCTGGGCGATTTTAAGTTGCTGCAGAGTGAAAAAGGTGCCAACCAAGTTGCGGTCTTGGTGGATGCTCGGCAGGGCGATAACCGCGGCACGATTCTGCAACATCCGTTGATGGACATCCGCCGGGACGCCGGAATCGTCATGGCCGGCCAGAAGTTCCAAATGAAACCCGAGTTGATGGATCGTTTGATCGAAAAAGGGATGGTCGATTACAAAGACCCGGTCGCTCAGGCCGATGACGGGCGAGACTATGGCGGAGACTGGATTGCCGCAATTCAGCCGGTTGCGCTCCCCATCAATCCGAACGTTGACCAAGTGGCAATCGAGGATGCGAAGGCCACCAACCTACTGGTGCTGGTCCAGTACCGCCTGGAGACGGTCCTCGCGCCAGTCGGTCACCTGAGGACTTCGCTGCTGTGGTTGGGCGCAGCAGCGGTCGGTTCCATTCTCTTGCTGACGGTCGCGTTATGGTGGATGGTCACACGTGCCGGCGTCACCAAGGCACCGTTGGTTCAGCGCGAACGAACTCCATCGGGCGATACTGAAACGATGACGGTTTAGCCGCAACCTGACCACCGCGTCGACAATGGACGCGGTGTCGGAATCGCCAAAGTCGCCTGCGCAAAAAGGCCTTGCCCCTCACAGAAAGAGCCCTTGCCTATCGCAAGCCGACTCGTCGGTGTGAGCCGCAACGCGCACGCGGCCGGTTAGGTTCTCGCGGCGCCAGATCGCAATGTCTTGTGCCAGATCGTCTTGTGCCGGATCGTTTCATGCCAGATCGCAATCTGCCATCGACGACGATCGATCAATCATTGAATCAGAGCGAGCATCGTCGAATTAGAGTGACCATCCTTCTCGCGGCTCTCGTCGAATCATGGGGTCGGCTTCCGGACATCCCACGCATTTCATTGCATCTCGGTCCCACGTCACTTTCTTGCCAACACGAAACGCGACGTTGCCAAGATGATTGGCCTCGGTCAGTGGCCCCGCGTAAGTAGCGAACGGGCTGCCGGTCTTTCCCTCGCCACGACAAGCGGCTACCCACTCGGCGTGATGTCCGATCGAACGGCCGATGAACGGTTCAGGTCGCTGATAATCCGCAAAGTCATCTTCGGGCAACAGCACGTGTTTTTTGTAGTCGGCGAGCAGCATCCCTTTACTGCCTTGAAACAAAACTCCGCTGTCCCACTGAGGGATCGTTCCCTCGGTCCACGCCTTGGGTTTATGCGTTCCTTGGTGCCAAGCAAGCGTCACCGCCGGCAAATCACCGCGTGGTCCGTACTCGTAGACCGCCGACATCGATGCGGGTGCAATCTCTGCGTGCGGCGGAGGGCCAAAAGCTTCGATGGTTTTGGGCGCGTCCAATTTTAGTGCCCAGAACGGCAAGTCGTTCCAATGGCTGCCAAGATCCGACATGGTGCCGCCGCCGAAGTCCCACCAACGATACCACTTCGGCCCCGGAAAATAGACATCGTGGTAAGGTCGCACCGGTGCCGGGCCTAACCACTTATCCCAATCAACGAACTTTGGTGGAGTCATCGATTCCGCCGGCCGCTTGTCCACAAACACTTTGTCTTTGTGCTTGATCGAATCGGCTTCGCTTTGCAGACCCCATGCCCGCGAAACCCAAACGTCCACTTTGTCCACCGCACCGATCGCACCGGACTGAATCAGCTCGACAACCTCGCGATAGTTGTCTGTCGCATGAATTTGAGTTCCCATCTGAGTCGCGACGCCGGCGTTTGCGGCCGCTTCGGCGATGCGGCGCGTTTCGTAAACGTTATAGGCGAGCGGCTTTTCGCAGTAGACGTGCTTTCCCAATTGCAGGGCCGGCATCGTGGCGTAGGCATGTGTGTGCTCGGTCGTACTGACAACCACCGCATCGACGCTGTTTCCGACCTTGTCGAACATACGTCGAAAGTCTCGAAACTTCTCTGCCTTGGGGAAGCGATCGCCGACGCCGTCCAAGAATCGAGTATCGATATCGCACAGCGCGACGACTTCGACAGCGCCCGTATCGGTGATCGCTTTGAGATTTCCGCCACCCCGGCTGCCGATGCCAATGAACGCGACGTTTATGCGGTCGTTGGCGGCCGCGCGAAGTACCGAAGGTCCCGCGACCGCAGCGGCAGATGCCGAGGCGAGGAATCGGCGGCGAGAAAGGGTGGGACGTGTGAAACGATGGTCGATCGGCATCAGGAAGCTCCAAGAATAAAGCAAAGGTGGGAATGCGGCTGTATTCTACGTGATCGCTAGGCGCCTTTGGGCCGGACCGCAGCGATTCGTTTCTCGTCGGTCGTCAATCGGGGACCGCCGATCAAATCAATACAGTAGGGGATCGCCGCAAAGACGGCATCCAAGCACTCCGAAATTGCTTTCGGTTTACCAGGCAAATTAACGATCAGCGTCGAACCAACGATCCCCGCGGTCTGGCGGGACAGAATCGCCGTCGGTACTTGTTGCAACGACACCGTTCGCATCTGCTCGCCGAATCCCGGCATCATTTTTTCACACACGGCTTCGGTCGCCTCCGGAGTCACGTCACGCGCGGCCGGTCCGGTGCCACCGGTGGTAACCACCAGGCTGCACTGCTCGTCATCGGCCAATTCGCGCAGCGTCCGTTCGATCAACGCCTGGTCGTCCGAGATCACTCGCGCGACGGCCGTCCAGGGGCACGTCAACACGTCACCTAGGTATGCCTTGATGGCAGGTCCGCCCCGGTCCTCGTATTCGCCGCGGCTGGCTCGATCGGACACGGTCAAAATGCCGATTCGAATTGAATCACTCATGCGCGATCATCACCGTCGGTGGCCAAGTCATATCCCTCGTATGCGTCTCGCAAGACTTGCATCGTGTGCCGCACAGGTATGCCGGCTTGTTTACCGGACAAATGCGTCGAGAGCTGTGTCATGCACCCGATGTTTCCCGTCGCAACCAGATTCGCGCCGGTCGCTATCACCGAATCGGCTTTCTGTTGACCAAGCGACGCTGCAATTTCGGGCTGATCGACGTTGTAGGTACCCGCGGACCCGCAACACAAATGACCGCTGGCAATTTCCGCCACGTCGACACCAGGAATCTGTTTCAATAGATCACGGGGTTGAATTCGCACACCTTGCGCGTTGGACAAGTGGCACGCGTCATGATATGCGATGCGATAGGTTTTCCCGGAATCCGGGATCGTTTCCAGTTCACCGATTTGCATCAGATAGACCGAAACATCACACACGCGTTTGCAGAATGCGTCTGCTTTTTGCTCTTGATCGGTACCTTTCAAAATCAAGTGATACTCTTGCATCCCTGATCCGCAGCCCGCCGCGTTGGTAATGATCGCGTCGACGTCATCGGGAAACGCCGCAAGATTCTGCTTGGCAAACGCCTGGGCCGCCGACAAGTTGCCGACGTGCCAACTGAGTGCACCACAGCAACCCTGCGCAGGCGGCACAACGACCTCGATGCCGTTGCGAGTCAACACGTCGATCGTCGCGGTGTTGATGTCCGGGGCCAGCACACTCTGGGCACACCCGCTAAGTAGCGCGACGCGGCCGCGACGAGTCCCAACGGCTTCGTTGACTTCGGCCCACGTCTGTTTCGCCGGCAAACGTTTGGGCAGCAAATCCAACATCGTTCGCATGGACTTTGGCAACAAACCCGCCAGCGGTTTTGCGAACCGCCCGCTATGCGCCGCTAGCCGAAAACGCGTCGGGTAGGGCAGGGTTAACTGAGTCAGCGCGCGTCGAAACCGGTCGGCGAGAGTCCGGGTCCGCGTTTCTTCGGCCATCGCTCGAAACGGGCTGATGAGGTCGCGATAATGCACGCCCGACGGACAAGCCGGCTCGCACGCCAAACAACCCAAACAAGGATCAATGTGCGGCAGCGCTGTCTCGACCGGCAAGGTGCCTTCCAGGACTTCCTTCATCAGGATGATTCGCCCGCGTGGCGAGTCTGTTTCCTGGCCCAATTCCTGATAGGTCGGGCAAGCGGCCAGGCAGAACCCGCAGTGCACGCATGTGCTGACTGCGTCGGCCATCTCTGGCCCTAACGGTCCGTGTCGATCGGTTGGAATATTATGCTGCATACGAAATGCTTAGTGAAATCAATCGTTGAGGTTGGCACCGATCGAAACCGGTTCAAATGAAGGAAACTTGTGCGGCGGATCGATCGCATCTTTGATGCGGCGTTCCATCGCAGTCACGTCGCGTTGCCCGATCCACGGCGAATCAAACGGTCCTTGAACGCAGAGCCCCACGAGATGCTGTTCGTTTAGCGCGGCGCGGACCTGTGCGGCGCGGTCGTCGCCATGAAAACGCATCCAAGTGGTCGCGCCAGCCACACTCAAATGCATGGCAACACGGTCGGAATCTTCGGCAAACTTGTCACGCAGAGATAAAAACTGTTTCGGTGTGGTGGGCACCTTGATCACGAAAGCGGGCTGATCACGATCCATGACTGTCGCTCTGGAACCGTCGGTCGATCCCGATTCGTTTGACAGACCGTTCGCTGAGTCGCTGGTCGATTCACCGGGCGAAACGCCCGATGATCCGCCTAACGATGGCTGCCATCTCAATTCGTTGATCGCTGCCCATGTTTCGGCTGCGGCAAAGTCCTCTAGCCTGCTGACGTCCGATCCCCACTTGGATTCGATTTCGCGAGACAGCGAATCGTTCACGTCATGGGGGCCGCCCAAACGCAAGTAAATCATATGGCTCGACGCGGCGTATTCGATTGCATCCAATTCCCAGCGACTCGCCGCCGCGTTGGCGATACGCCGAACGGCTTGTCGGTCGTCTTCGCACGCGACTTTCAGCGTCAGCAAGGACACCGGTCGCGGAAAAACCTTGAAGGTCATTTCACTGATCAGCCCGAATCGTCCTAGGCTGCCGACCAGCATCTTTGGGACATCGAATCCGGCAGCGTTCTTTACCACCTTGCCGCCGACATTCGTCCATGCGCCATCGCCACACAGCAATCGAGCGCCCAGCAAAAAATCTCGAACGCCGCCGTACCGAAATCGGCCCGGCCCCGCGACTCCCGATGCGACGGTACCGCCCAGGGTGGCGCCCGATTGCAACAGCAACGGATCGAATGGCAAGTATTGCCGTCGCGAATGCAGTTCCGATTCGATGTCACTGACGCGCGTTCCCGCGTAAGCCGTAAAAGTAAATTCGGACGGTTCGTACTGAATCATACCGGTCATTGCGCCGAGCGAGATCAGCGTCGTGTCCGCGCACTGACTTAGCGGCGGCTTCGTCCGATTGCCGACCGCAAGAACGCGATCATGCTGAGCAAGGATGGATTGTATTTGTTGTTCCGAGTCCGGGCGTAATGGCTCAGGCATTCTTGCTTCGCGGCCTTGCAGATCACTATTCACGACTGATCACCCCGGCCTTCTCGAGTGGATGCAAGCCTTGCATCGACAGCGAACCCGCTTCTTTGCCGGGAAACATTTTGCCGGGATTTGAAATGCCCGCCGGATCGAACGCGTGACGCAGGCGATGCATCAGCGCGATCGTGGGCTCGTCAAACATATCGCACAGAAAGTCACGTTTCTCCATGCCGACGCCATGTTCGCCGGTAATCGAACCGCCCATTTCGATACACATCCGCAGCAAACGTCCGGCCAGCGCTTCGGCCCGGTGCAGCGCGCCGGGAACGTTTCCGTCAAACATGATCAATGGATGCAGGTTGCCGTCGCCAGCATGAAAAACATTCGCAACGGGAATGTCGGCTTCTTGCGACATCTGTTGAATCCGAATCAGTGCTTCGCCCAGTCGTTTTCGCGGCACCACGCCGTCTTGAACCAGGAAGTCAGGGCTCAATCGACCGACCGCCGAAAAGGCGGACTTGCGGCCTTTCCAAATCGACAACCGATCCGCTTCGTCGACCGCGACCCGCTGCGCGAACGGGCCCGTTTGTGCCAAGATTTCTTCCAGCTGTTGTTTCTCGTACGCGATCTTTTCTTGAGTGCCTTCGAGCTCGACGATCAACACGGCTTCTGCGCCGGGAGGATAACCGCAAGCGACGGCCGCTTCGGCGGCCTTGATCGCCAGTGCGTCCATGATCTCAAGAGCCCCCGGCAACAGCCCCGAATCGATCACCGCGGAAACCGCGTCGCCGGCAGCTTGCAGCGAGTGATAACCAACCAGCACGGTATGAAACTGTTCGGGCTTCGGCAGCAAGCGCAAGGTGATCTCAAGAGCAACGCCGAACAGACCTTCGCTGCCGCAGAAGATGCCTGTGTAGTCCGGGCCGACCGATTCAACACTGCGTCCGCCCATCGAGACGACATCGCCTGTCGCCATGACGGCTTTGATTCCAATGACATGATTCGCAGTCATGCCGTACTTCAGACAATGTGCGCCGCCAGAATTGAATGCGACGTTTCCGCCAATCGTGCAGATGGATTGGCTGGACGGATCGGGCGCATAGTACAAACCGTACGGGGAAGCGGCCGTGGATACATCTGAATTCACCACGCCAGACTGCACGACCGCGATCCGTTCGTCGGCATCAAGCTCGATGATTTTGTTCAGCCGATTCAATGCGATCACGATTCCGTCTTCCACCGGCATCGATCCACCGGACAAACTGGTCCCGCTGCCACGTGCGACAAAGGGCACACTGTTTTCGTGACACCAGCGCACCGTCGCGATGACTTCGTCGTTCGTTTCGGGGATCACCACACCCAGCGGCTTGGCCCGAAATGCGGTCAGCCCATCGGATTCAAATGCAGCTCGGAATGCATCATCCCGAATGAACCGCGCCGGCGGAAAGATTGACGCGAGTCCATCAAGTTCGTTCAAGGTTGCCAAAGTAAATTGTGCTCCTGGGCCGCGTTTGGGTTAACAATCCCATCGGCAAACCGTCCATCAAAACCATGTTGCAATACGAGCAGAAACTGCACGATCGATTGCGTCGTCTGCGACTTTACGACATGCAATCTTCGAGTGCCGCCAACAACGTCCGCACGTTGCGTGTCGTCGCCGAATGCCCCATCAGTCCGATCCGCCACGCCTTGCCGGCGAACACGCCCAAGCCGCCTCCGATTTCGATGTCATATTCGGTCAACAAACGCGACCGGACTGCCGCTTCGTCGATCCCCTCAGGAACGGCGACACAATTGAGTGTACACAACGTATTCTTAGGGATGTAACACAGACCTAAACGCTCCAGCCCAGATCGCAACAGCAAATGCATTTCGCGGTGCCGCTGAATACGCTGCTGCAAACCTTCTTCCACAACGATCGCCAAGGCTTCACGTAACGCATACACCATATTGATCGGTGCGGTGTGGTGGTACGCGCGACCGCCTTCACCCAAGTAATAATTCTTTAACATCGAAACGTCCAAATACCAACTTTGGACGGGCGACTTTCGCGATTCCATTTTTTTGATCGCGGCGGCCGAAAAGGATACCGGCGCCAATCCCGGAGGACACGACAAACATTTCTGCGTGCCCGAATAGATCGCGTCGATGTTCCATTCGTCGACCTTCAATTCGTGACCACCCAGCGACGTGACCGCATCGACGGCCAACAACATTCCCGCGTCGTGCACGATCTTTGAGATGCCGACCAAGTCTTGATGCGCACCGGTCGAAGTCTCGGCATGGACGATTCCCAGCATCACGGCGCCGGGGTGCTGGGCGACCGCGTCGGCGATCTGTTGGTCGGTGAACGTCTCGCCCCAAGGCACTTCCACCGTGTGAACGGTTGCGCCGGCACGCTGCAGATTGTCTTTCATCCGCCCGCCGAACACACCGTTGATGCAAACAATGACTTCGTCACCCGGTTCGACCAGATTCACAACAACCGCTTCCATGCCGGCCATACCGGTACCGGAGACGGGAAACGTTAGCGGGTTCTGCGTCTGAAAGACGTCTCGCAGTAATTGGCACGTCTCATCCATGTAGCCGATGTACTGGGGATCAAGGTGCCCCAACGTCGGCGAAGATATCGCACGCAGGATTCGAGCCGGCACGGTGCTCGGGCCGGGCCCCATCAAAATTCGTTCGCGAGGATTCAGTGCGGGAACTTGCGTCATGAGAATTGCTGTGCGTAAAGGAATGCTGGGACGTAGGGTGTTCGTCGCTGCGCTGCCGACGATAATGTTGCGGTGCGGGCGACACCATGAAAAACGCGAATCGGAGCGTCTCGCCGAATTCGGCGGTGCCTCGCCAAGCACGCAATGTAACGGACGCATACCGTTTCGTGCGATCCGGTGTCGGTCACATCATCCAGCGAGTTTCGATCCATGCCGATCCAACCGGGTTGCCAGTTTGCCAGCGACAATACGTCCGGTATCTGCCCCGCAGCCATGCAGGGGATGGTCGAAGCCAATGCGGGGCGCGTGAAACCCTATGGCGAAGACGACTGGACGCATCAAGCGGCCGACCTGATCCGCGATCTCTTTGAAGTCGACTGCGATGTCTTCTTCACCTTCAACGGGACGGCCGCCAACTCGCTGTCGCTCGCTTCTCTGTGCCAGTCCTACCACAGTGTGGTGGCTCATGAACTGGCGCACGTCGAAACCGATGAGTGCGGCGGGCCGGAATTTTTTTCCAACGGGACCAAGTTGTTGCTGGTTCCTGGCTCGAACGGCTGTGTCGATGTTGATGCAGTCGCGCGGGTGGTCCAGCGACGTCGCGACGTGCATTTTCCCAAGACCAAAGTTCTCAGCATCACTCAATCGACCGAACTGGGAACCGTCTATGACGAATCCGCACTGGACCGCGTGCACGAGACGGTGCGGCGGTTCGGATTGAATTTGCACATGGACGGCGCTCGCTTTGCAAATGCGGTCGCAAGCTTGGATATGGCCCCCAAAGAATTGACTTGGAAACGTGGCGTCGATGTCCTGTGCTTTGGTGGAACCAAAAACGGAATGGCGGTCGGCGACTGCGTGGTGTTCTTTGATCGAGAACTTGCTCTTGAATTCGAGTACCGCTGCAAGCAAGCCGGACAACTGGCGTCGAAGATGCGATTTCTGGCCGCCCCCTGGGTCAGCATGTTATCCACGGGCGTTTGGCTGGATAATGCGAGGCATGCCAACGCAATGGCCACACGACTTGGTGAACAACTAGGCCGCATCGATGGCGTGCGCATTGTCGCACCGATTCAGTCCAACGCCGTCTTTGTCGATTTGCCCGACGCTGTCGCAAAGTCGCTGCGAGCGGCCGGGTGGACGTTCTATGACTTTATCGGTGTGCAAACATCACGCCTGATGTGTTCCTGGGACACAACGGCAGAGGAAGTCGACCAATTCGTCGCGGATGTGCAATCGCATGCGCAGCGGTGTGCCGTCTAGCAGGTCGCATCGCGTAATCAAGAAATCGTCCGCGAAAAAGTGTTCCGTTCACCGTCGTGTGACGGCACGGTCTTGGGGCAGTGCAACAGCACAGTCGCTCGACAATGCAGCGCCCCAGCGATACATCAATCCCAGACTTCCGGATTGACCAAATTCGGCGGGCGTTTACCGTCGCAAGCCGCTAAACAATTTTCGGCAGCCATGTTGCCCATCTTGGTTCGCGTCTGCAATGTCGCACTTCCCAAGTGCGGTGCGAGAACGGCGGTAGGCAAGTCATACAGTTCAGGCTCGAGCAGTGGTTCATTTTCGTACACGTCCAAACCGGCGCCACCAATGGAACGGGACTTTAGGGCCTCAACCAAAGCGGACTCGTCCACCACCGGTCCTCGCGACGTATTGATCAGGATTCCGGTCGGTTTCATCCGGCTAATCTGTTCGGCACCGATCAAGTGATGTGTTTCGTCGTTCAAGGCCACGTGCACGGATACAAAATCGCTGTGGGTCATCACGTCGTCCAGCGACTTATAAGTCACACCAAGTGCACTTTCCTCCTTTTCACTCATCCGTGTTCGGTTCCAATAAACCACCGGCATCTCAAACCCCTTGGCCCGCTGGATCATCGATTTCCCAATACGACCAAGCCCCACCAGCCCCAGCGTCGCCCCGGTGACTTCACAACCAAGAAACTGCAGCGGCCCCCAACCGTTCCAGCCACGGGTTCGCACAAAGCGATCGCCCTCGGCGACGCGTCGTGCCGCCGCCATCAGCAGCGCAAACGCCATATCAGCCGTCGTTTCCGTTAAAACACCGGGTGTGTTCGTGATCGGCAATTTCCGCGCGGTCGCGGCGTTGACGTCGATATTATTGAAACCGACGGCGAAATTCGAAATCACGCGCAGATTAGGATTGGCATTGATAACGTCTGCATCGATCGTATCGTTCAGCAAACACAGTAAACCGTCCGCGTCCTTCAACCCGTCAATCAATTCCTGTTTATCAAGCACTCGATCGTCTTGGTTGTACGTCAGCTGTGAATGTCGACGTAAAATCGCCATGCTGTCGGGAGGCAATTCGCGGGTGAGAAAGATTTTGGGTCCGGCTGACATCCAGAAAGTCCGTATCAAGTTTTAGGAAATCTCGCGCCTTGTGTGGCGACTTTACGAGCCGTTAAATATGTCCAGATGCTCGATTCACACACAAACAGCGTTCCGATCACGCGCAACCAGCGTTCCGTCGCAGCCTCGCGATACTGGCGGCACGCTGCCTTTGCATCGGTCGACACCCAAAATAAGCATAACACGACAGGAAAGTACCCGAGATGTCCGAAGAAGAAACCGTCTTCGTTGATTCACCATCGATGTTTCGCAACCATCCCTTGGGGTTTGTGATCAGCGCGATATTGTGCCTGGTCGGTGTTGGCATCCCGATCATGATCGTTTGGTACCTTCGCGCGCGGGCCACCGAGCTGACGATCACGAATCTCCGTACGCGTTTGCACCGTGGCTGGCTGAGCCGGTCGATAACCGAAGTTTGGCACCGCGACGTGCGAAACGTACAGCTGGAGCAAACGTTCTTTCAGCGGATGTTTGACACCGGACGCATCGGGATCAGCAGCGCCGCCCAGTCGGGCGTCGAAATCGATGTCAGCGGAATGCGAGACCCGGACAAGATCAAGGAACTCGTTGACAGTTACCGGGCGCAGGCGGGCTGAAACCGGCCCCCGGGCCTAGCCTCCTGGGTTTAGACTGATGAACAAGCATGCGAGTGACTTCAACGATTTGCCTCGCAAACGTTCATGGCTTCGTCGCTGCTGTGCGTTTCTTTGGCGGGTCCGTCCTCGCTTTCGCTTGGTGGACTTGATTTGGCTCTCGCTGCTGTCGGCCGTGTTGATCGCTTGGTACCGCGACCATCGTTCGCTGCAGTCACAGCTTTCCACGCAGAACGGCAGCTCGGGAATATCTTGGAGCATCGATCAAATCCTCGGTCGCCCCAACACTCCCACAGCCGGCGACCACGCGACTGCCTGGACAACGCGCATCCAGGACGCGGGCGTGCAGTGGTTCATCGTTGAATTTCCCGTCGCCGTTGACGCTGCCAAAATTGAGATTGTCGAAACGTATAATCCCGGTGCCGTTTCGAAGGTGTGCAGCGTTTCAATGTCGGGGGACGAGACGGAAATTTGGCAAGGCAAAGACCCGGTCAAACCCGTCGCAGGCATGGGGCGCTCGATCATTGTGCCCGACAAGAAAGTGCGAACCCGTCGCATCAAAGTCTATTTAAAGACGCAGAGTGTTCCCGGATGGAACGAAATCGATGCCGTCGCGCTGCACGGGACCGACGGCAAAATCCAGTGGGCAACCAACGCATGGGCAAGCGACTCCTACGGCACCAACCGAGAACCGCCATTCTTGTTTTGGCCATGACTCGATACACCATGGACGCCGATGACGATCGGGGTTTCGCGGTTAGTGTGCCGATTGCCAGTGCCAGCGTTCAGTATCAGAGTTCAGTGCCAGTGTTCAGTGCCAGTGTTCAGTGCCAGTGTTCAGTGCCAGAGCCCAGTGTTCGAGATTGAATTCACTCGTTCGCGAATGAACCCTCTTTCGCCGAACGACTCCGGCGAGCGAGCGTCGATGCCCGCGGTCTAACGTTTTCCCCAAGCGGTGATCGCGGATTGTCGCACCGCGCTCGTCGTTGTGTTGTTCGAGGTCGCGATACTTCTCGCGTCGTCATCTTCGATGGTCAACCGCGATTCACCCGTGGGCAACTGAACAACCTTGCACTTGATCGGACCGTATTGGGTTTCAACCGTGATCGCCTGACGACTCAACTTGTGACGATCGCAGGGGTGCCGCCGTATCCCGATCGAAGAAGAGTGCTGAAAGATCACACCTTCCAGCACGGGAACGCGCGAGGGTGGCGAGATGACGGTCAACAGAACGCCCATGCGTCCTTTCTTCATCGTGCAAGCAGTTTGAAAGACGTCCAAGGCTCCGGCGGCGAGCAAGCGATCGGCGCAATCGGCAAGTTGCTCGGCGGTGCAGTCATCGACGTTCGTTTCCAGCACCACCACACGGTCACTTTCGAACGCATGCGACGCGGTACTCTCGTCCAGGGAATTTCCCATCACGACACGCAGCACGTTGGCTTGTTCGCTTAAGTCCTTCGTTCCGGCACCGTAACCGACCGAGTCAATCGTCATGGCCGGCAACGCACCGAAACGTGTCGACATGGACTTCAGGATGGCGGCTCCCGTAGGCGTGGTCAGCTCCGCTTCGATATCGCACGAGGCCAGCGGCACGCCGGCCAGGATTTCTGCCGTCGCGGGCGCGGGAACCGAAACGCGGCCGTGAGCGATGGTGATCGAACCGGTGCCCGTGGGAACCGGTGACGCCTGGATTTGATCGATGCCGAGGGCGTCCAGCGCCACGGCGGTTCCCACGATATCGGCAATCGAGTCGATCGCACCGACTTCATGAAAATGGACCTTTTCGATCGTGGTCCCGTGAACCTTGGCTTCCGCCCGGGCGACGCAGCCAAAAATCTGGCGGGCGGTTTCCTTGGCCGGCGGAGTGATTTCGTCGGATCGTTCGATCATTTCGGTGATGTGATGCAAATGTCGATGGGCATGCTCGGGAGGATGCTCGATTTTGACCGAAATGGCACGAAACCCTGATTTTTTCACGGTTTCGGTGGTGATCGTGACCTCTTCCAGGCCCATCGAACGTACCGCAGACTGGATAACAGCGGGGTCGACCCCCAAATCGATCAGTGCCCCGAGCGTCATATCGCCGCTAATTCCACTGAGACAGTCAAAATAGGCGATTCTTGCCATGGGTCGGGTTTCCAGATTCGATCGAAGGAAGGGGGCGTTTGGCGTTGAAGGATTCTGGCAAGTCGGTATACTCCGACGCTTCGCCAGACCAAATTGATCCGTGGATTTACTGCGGACAAACTATACGAAACAAGCTTTGAGATCGATCCGATGAAAGTTGTCAGCAGCATTGGTGCCCTGAAGTATCGCCACCCCGATTGCCAAGTCGTCAAACGGCGCGGTCGGATCTATGTGATTTGCAAAAGCAATCCAAAGTTCAAAGTTCGCCAAGGCGGAGCCAAGTCCAAGAAGACTCGCCGCTAGCGAGCGAGTCGACCGCCCGGGTCGAAATTCAACTAAGCTGATGCGACCGACGTTTCCCGTCGGTCGTTTTTTTGTGCGCATTTCACCTGGGAGGTTCTCGTGTTGGGTAGTCTAGTTCGTGCTCGTTTGGCCTTTGCCGCCGCCACCTTTCTTGCAGTCTTGCCGATGAACGACCGCCTGTCTGCGGCTGACAACAATGCTGCGGAAAAGAACATCGACGTTTGGCTTGGCACCAGCCGATCCAAGCAAAGCAAAGGCATCTACCACTGCATGCTCAATCAAGAGACCGGCAAATTGTCCGAGTCCAGCCTGGTTGCCGAGATCAGTGGCCCAGGGTTTATCGCAAAGCATCCTGCACAAGACGTGATTTATGCCGTCGGTTCGCTCGACGGTGTCGCCTCGGTGGCCGCCTATCGGATCACCGGACGACAGAAAAAGGCTTCGCTGAAGCTGATCAATTCGCTGCCCATTGGCGATGGCGGTGCGGCGCACGTGTCGGTTCATCCCAGCGGCAACATGCTGCTGACGGCTCAATACGGTGGCGGATCGACCGCCGCTTTTTCGCTCGCTGGCGATGGAGCCCTCAAAAAGCAAACCGCACTGATCAAGCACCAAGGCGGGTCGAAGGTCGTGCCCGGTCGGCAAGACGCACCCCACGCTCACTGGACGGGTTTTTCGCCCGACAATCGGTTCGCATTCGTCCCGGATCTGGGACTCGACCAAGTTGTGATTTACAAAGTCGACGAAGCGAACGCATCGATCGCCGAGCACGGGTCGGCGCAGGCACCGGCCGGCGGTGGACCTCGTCACATGAAGTTTCATCCCAACGGAAAATGGGCTTATGTGCTGAACGAGCTATCGCTAAGCGTTTCCGTTTACGACTACGACGCGAAAACGGCCGCGATGACGCCCAAACAAACGATTCCCGCGGTACCGATTTCCGATCTTGCCAAAGAGCTGTTCAAGAGCTCGTCTGAAATTCGCATCCATCCGGGCGGGAATTTCGCATATTCAGCCAACCGTGGCCACGATACGATCACTGTGTATCGCATCAACCCGACCGACGGAATGTTAACGGTTGTCGAACTGGAAAACGTTCGAGGTGCGACGCCGCGTAATTTCAATCTCGATCCGACCGGCAAATGGTTGCTCGCTGGCGGACAGGATTCCAACACGCTGGCATCGTTCGCTGTCGATAAAGAGACCGGCGAACTGACTTACAATCGCAGTATCATCAATACGCCGTCGCCGATCTGCGTCATGTTCGAGAACGAATAACAAAGTCACAATTCGTCGAAACGCTCGTACCGCTCCGCCAATTCGGATCAACCACGCAACCGGTTGACGGAGCGGACGAGCTTCAGACACGACGACCAGGTCGCCAAGACTATTTTGCAAAGTTGTCTGCGTGAAAACGCATGATTCGCTTTGCCTTCTTTTCGTAGATACGCTGTCCAGAGTGATCGACGCCGGGCACGATGAGCTTTTGGTATTGGATGCCAAGCGAATCCAAGAATTCCATATACGCCAGATTGTTTTCGTAGTTGAACCCTTTGGTTCCGACATAGATCAACCAGTTCACCGGTGGATGATCGCCATCGGCGTAACGTCTGGCCAAGTCGTAAACGTTGTCACCCTCAGCGAACTTTAGCGTTTCGCTTTCGTAACCGCCCGATTCGCTGATCCTCCGTTCAGACTCGTAGCCACCACCGCCGGGTGCCGCACTGCTGAACAATTCAGGATACCGAAGGGACAACCGCATCGTGCCGCGACCGCCTTGGGAGAAACCTTCGATGCCGCGCGCCTTCCGATTTGCAATCGTACGATAGGTGGCGTCAACATGCGGGATCAATTCTTTGATGAACACGTCGGCCCCCTGGGCCTCGGGACGATCGGGCATGTTGTAATGACTGACCGGACCGCCGTTGACAAACACATAGATCGACTCGGCAATTGCGTTGTCACCTTGCATCGATTCGTGAATGAACTTGGCTAGATTCGTACTCTTTGATTCGCTGCCCGGCCGACCGCCGTGCAAGTAGTACACGACCGGGAAACGTTTCGACGCATCCGAACTTTCATAACCAGGCGGCAACAAGATGCAGTACCCAACATCGACATCCATCGATGGACTGCGAAACGTCGAATGTCGTAGCGCCGCGTGGTGGTCCTTTCGCAGTGGATTAACCCATGCAAAGGGTGCCGCCGGTTTCTTTTTCTTTGCTTTAGTGGCCGTCGTTGCTTCTTGTGCCACACAGGGCGCCGAAGTTGCCGCCGCGAACAACAGTGCGCACGCCAAGAGTTGTTTTATATACAAATGAATACCTGCGAACCTAGATAATTGAATCAATCACGCGGCCATGGACATCGGTCAACCGGAAATCTCGACCCGAAAACCGATACGTCAAACGTTTATGGTCGAAACCCATTTGGTGAAGAATCGTGGCGTGCAGATCGTGGATTTCGACCTTGTTCTCCACGACGGACATCGCCAAGTCATCGGTCGATCCGTATGCCATACCACCGCGGAAGCCGCCACCAGCCATCCAAATGGTATAGCCATCGATGTGGTGATCGCGTCCGACGGTTGCCGGGTTCTTCACTTGTTGAACCGTCGGCGTCCGCCCCATCTCGCCGCCCCAGATGACGAGTGTGTCCTTAAGCATTCCTCGTTGTTTCAGGTCTGTCAACAACGCGGCAATGGGCTGGTCGGATTCTTCACAAAGGCGAGTGTGGTTCTTCACAATCGAACCGTGACTGTCCCAAGGCTGTCCGCCGCCGTGATAGCACTGTACATACCGAACGCCTCGTTCGGACAATCGCCGCGCGACCAGCAGATTTCTTCCCTGAACACTATCGCCGTACATCTGGCGGATGTGCGCGGGTTCTTGATTCAAATCAAACGCGTCCGTGCCGGCGCTTTGCATTCGAAAAGCAAGTTCCATGGTGTGAATTCGACTTTCCAGTCGCCCGTCTTCTTCGCGACTGATTTGGTGTCGACGATTCAAAAACTGGGTCAGGGCGACTTGTTGACGCTGTGTCCCGGCTCGCACGTCGTTTCGTGTCAAGTTGGGGATGATGTCCGTACCGCGGCTTTCGATATCGATATGCGTGCCCTGATAGACCCCCGGCAAGAACGCGCTGGTCCAGTTGCGCGACTGTGCGGTCGGCAACCCTCGTGGGCACAAGACGACAAAGCCGGGCAATTCATCGCTTTCGTTGCCCAGTCCATACAACATCCACGAACCCAAGCTCGGACGCGGCAGCGTCGAGTGCCCACAGTTGGTCAGCAACAGCCCAGGACTATGATTGGCGATTTCGCCTTGCATCGACCGGATGACGCAGAGGTCATCAGCATGTTTGGCAACATTGGGAAACAGATCGCTAATCTCTAGCCCACTATTGCCGTGCTTTTTAAACTTGAACGGCGATCCAAACACGTTGCCTGCGCGCTTACGTTGGACCGGTTGAAGCTGCGACTTGATGCTGTCCGGCAACGGTTTCCCATCCAGTCGATTCAATTCTGGTTTGGGATCGAACGTATCGACCTGCGACGGGCCTCCGTTCATGAATAGATGAATCACCCGCTTTGCCTTGGCAGGAAAATGCGGCTCGCGGGCGGCCAGCGGTGATTCATCCGCCAGGCTTGCGCCCAACGACTGACCGCTTTGGCCCAACAGGCCTGCCAAAGCAACCGACCCCATTGTGGTCGATTGCAGCAACTCGCGGCGAGAAAATGGCATCGTCATTATTAAATCCAAATCCAATCAGTCGATGTATTGAAATTCGTTACACATCAGCAACGACTGCGCAATCAACGGCCAGGGCGAAATCAGGAAACGAGCGTTCCGATCATCACTCGGATCAAAACGTGCCTGAAACTCGATAAACTTCGCAATCCGATTCACTTCGGCAACTGCCGGTTCGCGCTGAAGGATCGCCGTAAACAGATGCTCGATTTTCTGCTCATCCGTTGGCAATGCCTGAAAAGCCGTTGTGTCCGTCAATGCCTTGGTTTGCTCGACAACAAACTGCGAATTCAGTGTGAACAATGATTGCTGAGCAACGATACTTTCGCCCCGAGCAGGCTGCGATTGCATCGGTGTCGGAAAATCGAACGCGCGTAACGTCGGATCAAGATTAAAGCGATTGATGAATCCATAGATCGCGCGACGCCGCGTGTAGTCGTCGCCCCAAAACGGTTCAGATCGACCGCCGGGGGTCGGATCCATTTGCCCCGAGACGGCCAGAATACTGTCACGCAGCATTTCGATCGTCAGGTGTTTGCGGTTGGCCCGCCACAACAGTCGGTTCTGTGGGTCGATTTCGGCGGCTTGATCACGGTGGTCACTCGACTGCAAAAACGTTTGCGAACAGACGATTTGTTTTGCCAAGCGTTTGATCGACCAACCGTGTGTGACGAAGTCATCGGCCAACCAATCAAGCAGCTCTGGGTGACTCGGCGGTGAGCCTTGCAGTCCCAGGTCCGATGGCGTGTCGACAAGATGCGATCCGATCAATAATCCCCAGATGCGATTGACGATCAAGCGTGCCGTCAACGGATTGTCCGGGTGTGTGATTTTTTCGGCCAACTCAAGCCGACCGCTTGATTGGTCAGAAAACTCGGGCTGGTCCGGATCAAGCACTTTGAGGAACCGGCGAGGCACTTCTTCGCCTCGCGCATTTGCATCACCGCGAATCAACACGAAAGAGCGTGCCGGTTTCGGCGTATCGCGAACAATCATCGCTCTCGCAGGAGCCCCAGGATGAAACGTCAGCAACTCGGCCAGTTCCGTATCCCGAATGCGACCGGCGATCGATCGTCGATTGTTATTGGACATCTTGCCCTCGGCGTCGGCAATCTTTTTGTCGATTGCAGCCCGTTTCGCTTGATAGTCGGCAATCTCAGCGTCGGTTGGCTGATAGTTTTGCACCACTGGATGACGTTTTTCGTCAAGCGAGTTGAATCTCTGCATCGATGCAAAGACGCCGCGCAGCGAATAATAGTCCGCCGTCGGAATTGGTTCGAACTTGTGATCGTGGCACCGGGCACATGCAACCGAAACGCCCATCAATCCGCGAGATGTGACATCGATCCAATCGTCCATCGATTCGGCTTGGGAACGGTTCGCATGGGGCGCGATCCCCAGAAACCCAAGTGCCGCGATTTCGGGGTCGGCGCTGGAATATCCCATCAGATCAGCGGCCAACTGTTCGCGAACGAAAACATCAAACGGCTTGTCCGCGTTGAATGCATCGATGACGTAGTCGCGATAGGTGAACGCGAAAGGAAAATAGTAAGGCGACTTGGTATCCGGCCGGTACGCACTGTCGGTATCGGCGTAACGAGCAACATCCAACCACATACGTCCGACGTGCTGACCGAATCCAGGCGAATTGATCAGCCGGCCGGCTTGTTCGCGAACCGTCGCATCGGGATCTTTCTCGTATCGATGAACAAACGCTTGAACTTGTTGGTACGTCGGCGGCAAGCCCGTCAACCCAAAGTACAAGCGACGCACAATCGTTTCCGGTGGCGCCGCCGTTGATGGCGAAAGGCCTTCCTGATCTAACCGGCTATAAATGAATTGATCGATCGCGTGCGTGTTCCAACGATCGTCGGCGGCGACCGGTGGGATCGAGCGCCGGACCGGCTGGAACGCCCAGTGCTCTTCCGCTTTGCCGAACAGATAGTCTTGATCGCCCAATCGCGAAAATTCGGACTCCCCGAGATCCTCTGCCGGACCGGGCGCCCCCATCTCAATCCACTTTTCGAACGTCTTGATGACTTCCGGGTCCAGTGGTCCATCAGGCGGCATTTGCAATTCGTCATCGTCGTAACGAATCGCGGTGATCAATAGCGAACCGGCCAGCTCACCGGGCAAAACAGCTTTTCCCATTTCGCCGCCGTCGATCCACCCCGATTCCCGGTCCAACAACAGACCGCCTTGCTGTTCGCCACTTTCTTCGCTGTGACATTCATAGCAGTGCTGAACCAGCAACGGGCGGATCCGCCGTTCAAAGAACTCAGTCTTTGCCGATGTCGATTCATCGTTCGGCGCCTTGGCCGCAGCAATGCCGATATCCAGTTCGCAAATCGAGCTGACCAAGGCCAAGCAGCAGGCAAACAGCAACGGTTTTCTCATCCGAAGTACGACTTTTTGGCGGGTGGGTGGGATGGCGAGGGCCAAGGTGGGCGATGGCGGAGGAGTCGCCGTGGTGGGACTGGAAAGCAATTCGCAGGCCAGCGCTTCGATTATAGCAGAGTCGTACCGATATGACCCTACTGATTTCGAGCGGCGAGGCGGAATCGGGGCACTCGGAAAAGTTTGAATGTTCGTCACGACCCTCACAAATCGTCCACCAAATCGCCCCACTGCCGAGATCGCGTTCGATTGCCCAAGCATCATTCCATTCGTACAGTAAACTGCGGGTTTCCAAACGATCAACACGCGAGCCGGAGCCAGTCCGTCGGCCCCGCGACTTGCGCATCACCGACGAGCCAATGTCTTGAATCTCTATTACTTCTTGCTCGTCATCGTTTCGCTTAGCTGCGGCTCACTGCCTGCAACCGAAATGGAAGCGGACATTACCCGAGCAGCCTTGGCGACAATGGGGATGATCGCCGGCTGGACAATTCTTAGCCACGTTGGTGCCCGAATGATCAGCCGATACGTCGCGGCTGGCGAAATCGACCCGCTTGCCGCAGCCGGCTGGCTAGAAAAACAGCTTAGCGTTTTTCGCTGGCTCGGGCTGGGCGTTGTCGTGATGTGCTTGGCCGGTTTCGGTCTCAGTCGCGCAATCGACGAATTGCCCTACATGTCCGATTCGATGTTCCTGCAGTCGCTCGTGTTGTTGGCGCCCGGAATCGTGATCGCGTTCTCGACTTGGTCTGCCGAACATTATTACGGAGCTTTGCTGGGATACACCGACAAAACATTGTCAAACTATTTGCACAGCGTCAGCATTGCGTTTCGCAGCTCACTGGCCTGGTTGGTCATCCCCGTCCTGATCTTGCTGGGCTTCAGTGACCTTGTTTCTTTACTGCCGGTTTCCGAGGCGGTCGCGCAATATGTGACCATCGGAACGATCGCATTGTTCGTCACGATGGGGTTGCCGTGGCTGGTGCGACATCTGTTCAAGACCGTGCCGATTGAGGACAACGATCGGGCCTGGATCATAAGCTTGCTGCACGCGGCGGGCGTGCGAGGCACCAAGCCTGTCCGCTGGGACACCGACCGACGCGCATTCAATGCCATGGTTGCCGGATTTGTGCCGTCAATGCGTAGCCTGCTGCTATCGGATCGGCTTCTCGACGAATTGCCGAGAGACCAAATCGCAATGGTCATCCTGCACGAATCGGCACACTTGCGGCGTAAGCATGTTCCGATCCGAATGCTTTCGGTGTTGCCGGCTTGGGCGGCGGGTGCGGCGCTGACCAAGGTGGGCGGCGAGAATGAGTGGGCAATGATTCTTGGCAGTGTCGTCGGCATCCTGTTGACGCTGTTGATCTTGCGCGTCGTTGCGTACCGAACGGAATTTGATGCGGATATCCAAGCATGTCAATTGGCGACTCGCATCAGCCCCGCCGTCGAAGGCGTGCCAGGCACATTCGAACAAGCTGCCGATGCATTAAGTGCTGCATTGATGCGGGTGACGTTTGATCAACCTGCCGGACGAAAGGCGACGTGGCTTCACCCAGGTGTCGCAGACCGAATCGACTTGATGCGACGCGACCGCGAAACGCCCCAAACCAACAGCGCCACGGCGGGCACCATGGCGAACCCGGCATAGCCGTGCCAGCGGATTAACTCGTGCATCGTTTCAGTCGATGCAATGGGCAACATGCACGCGAACACTGTGGCCGTTGTTGCGAGCCCGGTCACCAAAACAAGCCAAAACCCGGTCCGCTGCATCGCGCTGGCGACACGAACGTCGATGTGGCGCCAAAGAAAAACGATCCCATAGATGGGCAGCGCGAACACCAACACGCCACTGGCCATCATATGGACCAACAACGCGATTCCACCAAGCGGTTGCCCCTGCAATGACGGGACGGCCGTCGCGGTCAACAACAGGACGACCAGCAAGATGGTGATCAAGAACAGGGTGTGCAGTACGTTTGTCATGAATTAATTGATTGATGGCTTGTCACGAAATTGAGTTTCAACCACAGGGAATCGCATCGGTCGATTCCAACAGCATCGGCCAGTCAATGTGGCATCGCCAATGGCTTGTCGCGGGCAAGCTGGACCGCGTCAGTCTGAATGGTTCACATCGCATTAAGCGGCCTGCCGCCCGCCGGTCAGGCGTCCGATCGTCGCGCCCAAGCCGATCAACAGCGTGACACAAAGCACGGCCAATGACGTCGCGATCACATACTTGAATGTGGCTCGCCCGCTGAACAATTGATTCCAAGCGAGCCTCTGGTCAGGATCGATTCCTTGCAGCTGCGCCATCGAAACCGGGTCTCCGTCGTCCGGACCTGGTCCCGTGGCGGCGACGGTTGTCGAAAAAATCATCGCATTGTCGTTGTGACATTCCGTGCATCCCGCGATACCGATCGACCATCCCGCGGGACGCACATTGTGCGCAATTGGCCACGTGACCATGTCGGTCGCCTGATGGTCCGCTGTTTTGATCTTTTCAAGCGTGCCTTCTTCTTCGCCGCGTCCGTAAACCGTACCCGATGAAACATAGACAGCCGATTCGACACCCAATTCTTCTTCGATGGCAGCCAGCGCCGCATCGACTTTTTCATCGAACTGTTCGCGTCCTTTTGCCGTTTGCATTTGAGCGACCTTTGCGGCCTCTTTGTCCGTCCATTCGTCTTCTTTTGTCCTCGCACGGTCCTCGCCAAGAACCTCCTTCATCTCCGTGCTGCTTAACTTTGGCTGCAGCAGTTCGTCGACAAAGTCTTTGCGGACGCGGAGCGCGCGCCTGGTCAAATCGTAAACTTGTTCGGGCGGCAGCGGATCGATTTTGTCGCCATCCTTGACGCCCCAGAATGCCGGCCACATGGCCCGTTGTGGATACACACGACCATCGCCGCCCTTCTTAAAAACCGGTCCCATGATTGCCGGCAATTCAAAACCCGTTCGATGCTCTTTCGACCCCAGTCCGTGTGCCAGGGAAGTCATGATTCGCACCGTTTCATCCCGCGGCAAGGGTCCGCCGTGGCATGCGGTACACGACAGTTTTTCGAAGTGAACCGGGGGCAACCCTGCATGCAATGGTTTGGGCGAGCCGAGTCGTCCGGCTCGGGCCATGATGTCAGCGTGCGCCTGGGTGTCAGCGTGCGCCTGGGTGTCAGCGTGCGTCTGGGTGCCATCACCGCCGCCATGGCCGCCATCGTGACCGGCCCCCAAGTGGCAGCCAGCGCAAGAAAGCGTTTCCACCGCGTGCCCGCTTGGATTTTCTTCGCCGGAAAACCCTCGCACGATGTGGTGATCGATGCCGTTGCGATGGCAATCACTGCACTGCATCCCGGCACGCAAATGAACATCTTCGTCATGGATCCAGCGGGGCTGAACTCCTTCGCCGGTGACCACGCGATTACTGTGACACTGGTAGCAAGCATTGCTCTCGGGATGGCGAATCAAGTCCATAAAGACGGTACCATCACCAGCGAATCTCGAAGCGTCATAGGCCACCTTGGGCAATTTCGCTTTGACCGATTCGTCCTCGGGATCCGATCCGTCTTTGATTCGAGAAACGTCACCGTCAACTGACGCCAGTCGCAACGCGGCGGTCGCAGCCCAGGCAAAATTTTCTTTTTCGATCTGTTCGCGACGCACATTAAAGTCGTACGCACCGCTGACCGCATGACAAACCATGCAGTCGATTTCCAGCGACCCCGAAAAGGCCCAGCGCTCGGCCGGCGTGTCTGGTTTACCTGTGTCTTCTTCACCGGCCTCCTGGTCGGCACCGGCTTGCCCCTCGTCGTCCGAACTGGGCGGATCGATCGCGTCTTTTCCGTCGCCACTCGGCTGGACGGCCATACCACCGCCAGGAATTCGGCCGCCGAATTGATGGGTCATCTGCCAAGCGGTGATGCCGACTTCTTTTGGATCGTAAGCCTGCGCCCAATCCCGGTATGACAGCGGCAACTGAGTCCCGGTGCGGGCGTCGGTCCAAATCCACGGTTCGCCTTCGCGACCATCGATGGAACCACTTTGAAAGGCGTTGAAGTGCCACCCGTGTGAAATGGTTTCGTAATCGTGACACCGGCCACACGTTTTGACCGACGAATACGGTTGATCCGAATCGGCGGTGATCTTTCGATTGTCAGCGTCGTATAAATCGATGTGGTGCAAATATCGGGCATCGCTATCGGTATGCGCAAACCGAGATCCCTCGGCTGCGTCCATGCAATCGGCGAGGCCGACCATCGCAACGATCCAAACCAACAGTCTCGCGACGCATCGCATTATTTCGTCCACCCATTCACGTTAGAAGTCTCTCGGCCCATACTTTCTGTGCCGGACCAGCATGGCATTCGCGATACTTTAACATCTTTACGATACGGGAGACAGGAACATGGGCCGCACGGGTGTAATCACGTTCAAAGGTAATCCAATGACTTTGTTGGGCGAAGACTTAGCCGTCGGGTCGCCAGCGCCACCGTTCTCGCTGATTTACGCGGACGCCGGACTGCAAGAGTTGACTCTGGACGATCTAAAAGGCAAGCCAAGCATCATCAGCGTGGTCCCCAGTTTGGACACGCCCACCTGTGCGATCCAAACCAAACGCTTTAATCAGGATCTGGGAACGCTCGGCGACAAGATCAACGCGGTGACCGTCAGCCGTGACTTGCCGTTCGCGCAAGCTCGTTTCTGTGGTGCCGAAGATGTCTCGATGCGTACCGCGAGCGACTACCAAACTCATGCATTTGGCACCGATTACGGATTGACGATCGACGAACTAAAATTGCTGACGCGTGCCGTCGTGATCTTGGACGCCGAAGGAAACGTCGCGTACAAAGAGATTGTTGCCGAAGTCACCGAAGAACCGGACTACGATGCGGCAATGGCCGCACTGCGGATGCTGCTGTAGGTCGACTTCCGCGTCGCCGCGCCGGGCGTTTTCGAATCAATCGATTTCTTTGATTACGGTCACCCCGGCGTGTTCAGTGACACCGGCTTGTTAAAAGAAAGGCGTGCGCTGCTTGCCAAGCCACACTGCTTGCCAAGCCACACTGCTTGCCAAAACACGCAAGTCAATCCATCGAGGATTCCATGAATCAGCCCCTCGATTCAATCGTCGTTGCGGCCCTCTATCGTTTCGTACCGCTGCCGGACTACGTCGATCGACGCCAACCGCTGCAGGACGAGATGAATGAACTGGGTGTCTATGGGACCTTGCTGCTGGCTCCCGAGGGCGTCAACGGGACCGTCGCTGGGTCTCGACAGAGTATCGATGCGCTGATCGCGTCGCTTCGGCAAGATCCGCTGCTGGCGGATCTGGAAGTCAAAGAGTCGCAGTGCGATCAGATGCCATTCAAACGCAGTCGCGTGCGTCTGAAACGCGAGATCGTGACGATGGGAGTCGACGGCATTGATCCGAACGATTCGGTCGGCACCTATGTCGATCCGGAAGACTGGAACGAACTGATTTCAGATCCCGATGTCACACTGATCGACACCCGAAACGACTACGAGGTGGCGATTGGAACCTTCGAAGGCGCCATCAGCCCTCAGACACATTCGTTTCGCGAGTTCCCTAAGTTTGTCGAAGAGAAGCTCGATCCCAACCGACACAAGAAGGTCGCCATGTTTTGCACCGGAGGAATCCGGTGCGAGAAGTCGACGGCGCTGCTGAAACAGCGAGGATTCGATCAAGTTTTTCACCTTCGCGGTGGAATTCTGAAATACCTCGAACGCGTCCCCAAAGAGGAATCTCGCTGGAATGGCGATTGCTTTGTCTTCGATCAACGTGTCTCGGTGGGACACGGGCTCGATGTCGGCGAACACGTCATGTGCTTTGGCTGCGGATGGCCGGTCACGGCCGAGCAACAGCAACACCCAGATTTCCGAAATGGCGTGCATTGCCCCAATTGCGTCGACCAATTGACCGAAGATCAGAAACGCAGATTCGCCGAGCGGCAGCGACAAATCGAATTGGGTCGAGAATCGGGAAGAAACGGCTAGCGCAAAACACCACACCTCAACCCGCTCGCAGCTCACCTCACGCCAGCTCGCAGCTCACCTCACGCCAGCTCGCTCCTTGCGATTTTTGCTTGCGGGTCACATCCCTGATTGCTGATCACAGGGACGGGCGACGCCTCTGGCCCTCATCGACGAGAGGGAAAAAATCGAAACGGTCAAAGCTCCGCCGCGCGTCGATGCCTCCCCAACCATTGCTCGAAAACATCACTTCCTGGCAGCCCTAGCCTAAATGGCGAAAATCCGCTCAAATAGTGGATTGATTTGGCATAAGACCGGTCGCCGAGAACAGCGCCGACCCCTGCCTATTATTGCTCCGATCACACTTTGATATCGAATAGGAATCATCCATGGCGGCCACTGAAGCGGAAGTCATTGAATTTAAAATCTCTCCCGATGATCAAGACGAGAATGGATTCGTCAGCATCTGGAACATCGCGTCGACCACGCGAGGCGGCGACCTCGTCGAAACGCGAGCCCTGGCGTCGAAACTGCTGAATTTCCTGTGCAAAAAGGAATGCGATTTCGTCGTCTGCAGCAGCACCGACGCGGAATACCTGGACGAAAAGTTCGAATCTGACAACAAGATTTTGTACGACTGGAAACCGGAAAGCGAACACGTCGACATCATCGCTCAACACGCCGAAGTCCCTGGCGCCGCGTTTCTCGCTTTCTTGAAGACTCGAAAGTTTAGCTCGACGACGAAGTACAATCCTCGCCGCGCCGATCGTGTCGAATGGTTCAACGACAAGTGGAGCGTCGGCTGATCCGACGCTTATGTTCGCTGACGCTCGCGCTCAAGTTCGCTGACGCTCGCATTCAAGTTCGCTGATCGGGCGTTAACCCACGCCGTTGTCGAAGACGCGAAAAGAGACTTTCGCCACCGTGATTGACACCGCCGGCCAGCAACCCGAGCCTCGCGTCCCCGACGCACCGACCGAGAAACGGCGAGGTTGCTACCTCTGGGGATGCTTGGCATCGGTGATCGCGATCTTGATCGTGACGGCGGCGACAGGGTTGATCGCCTATCGATTCATGACCGGACAAGTCCGGCAGTACACCGCCGAGACGGCTGCGGAAATCCCCAAAGTCGAATACTCTGACGAAGAACTGCGGCTTCTGCAGCAACGCCTGAATCAGATCATCGACCAGCAGGGAATACAATCGGCTGAATCTGCCGCGCCGCCCGCGCAAGACGACACCTCGGATAGCTTGGGCGACAACGCAACCGCGGGTGACGGTTCGGAGAGCGAACCAACTCGCCAAGTCGACGCAGTCGTCGACACGTCGCCCCCGCGACCAGGTGACCTGGTCCTCTCCGCTCGCGACATCAACGCGCTGGTCAGCCGCAGCCCCGAACTCCGCGGCAAGGTCTTCGTGACGATTCAAGACGGTCAAGTCGGAGGCGAAGTCAGCATGCCGCTGGATAAAATTCCCGGCGGCGAGGGGCGGTACTTCAACGCGTCTGCCACCTTTGACGTCCAGCTGCGTGACAGCCAGTTGATTGTCACAGTCAAGGACGCGGCGATCAAAGGCAAGCAGGCTCCTCCAATCGTGCTCGATGCACTTGCCGGAAAGAATTTGGCAACAGAGATCAACAAGCATCCACGCATGAAACCGAAACTCGAAAAATTCGATTCGCTCTCGGTGATTGATGATACAGTGATCTTGCGAGCTAAGTCAGAACCGAAATTTCCTTCTAGCACTGCATCCGATGACCTACCAACGCCCCCGGCGGTCCGCGATTCCGGCACCACCAGCAGTACCGACTGACCAGACGCGTCGCAGCTTCCTAAAGACAGCCGCAATCGCTTCACTCACGCCGGTCGCGGTGGTTTCAACCCCGCTGGCCACCGCCGCTGCAGAGACCACGAACGAAACAGCAGATCAAATCGTCCCCTGTCAATTGGCCGTCAAGAGCCACATGATTCGCGGCGAATTTTCCCCCAGCGAGAAAATCTCGATCGTGAAGCGTGCAGGATTCGATGGAGTCGAACTCTCGATGCGTGATTCCGATGACATTGACGAATGGATGCGTGCCGCCGAGAAAACAGGAATCGTTCTGCACGGTTTGACGCATGGGACCAGCGACGATTACGAAGCGCCTCTGCGCATGTGCAAAGCCATCGGCGGTGACGCGGTCTTGGTGATTGCCCGAGAAGACCCTGAGAAATCGTACGATGAAAACTTTGCAGCCGCGCAAGAAATCGTCCGCGTCCATCTGCCACTCGCCGACAAACTTCAAGTACGACTGTTGATCGAAAACGTTCGCGCAAGCTTCCTGAAGACGGCTGAGGAAATGGCTCGTTTCATCGACTCGTTAGATTCAGGCTTGGTCGGCGCCTACTACGACACCGGAAACACGATCACCTGGACCGAACAGAGCGCAGAACACTGGGCGCGTGTGCTGGGTAAGCGGATCGCCAAGATGGACATCAAAGATCGAGGCCACGCAACGTTCGGCGACCCGCCAAGAAAGCGACCGGGTGTGACCGGGACGGATGGCGGCGAGGTGCACTGGCGCAACGTACGCAACGAACTATCGAAAATCGGTTTTCATGGTTGGGCAACGGCGGAAGTTACCGGTGGCGATGAAGAACATCTCACCCAAATGTGCCAATGGATGCGAAACGTACTGGCAATGAGCTAGTCGGTGCTCATCATTGCGAGTCGCCGCATGTGAGTCGCCGCATTGTGAGTCGCCGCGTAGGCGACCGGAACGCTCGCGCTGCTTGACGCCTACGGCTTACACCTCTCAACTTTCCGAATTGCGACGCTAAGTCGAGAGCGAGACAATGCCTAGTTGAATTCGGGCAGGCGAAAGTTTTGTCGCCATTGACGATTCGGACGCACGAATCCCCAACTAGCCGCCAACGCATCGGCAGCCTCTTCGCGATCCGTGATTTCGCCCCATCCGCCGTTACGCAGATAGGCGTGTGCCAACTCGTGCGCGATCACGTACAGCGCAAAGTCCTCATCGGCCTCGGCCAATTTTCGCTTCAACACCACGCACCGGCTTCCCGCGCCGGTAGGACATGGCAAGTCCATCAATAACGTCCAACCCTTTCCCGGCTCAAAGTTATCGATGGTGATTTGGAACCTAGGATCGTCTAGAAAATCACGAGCAACTTCATCCGGCAACGCAGCGAACACGTGACCGATCCGCTGCGGTAAAGGTTCGTAGCCGGCAAACGGCTCAAGATAAGATTGAAAAATCGCATTCATCTTTGACAAACATCACTCCTGCTGATCACAACGGATCACACGCCGACGCTATTGTATAGTGGGTCTGGTCCCGCCGCTGATAAATAACTTCAAGACGAACACGAGAGCTAACTATGGATCGAAGAAGATTCTTAACATCTGCCGCTACTGCTGCCGGATCGTGCGCTCTTGCCGGCCGCACACCACTGGCCGCCGGCGAGTTTACCGGAAAGATCAAAAAAGCGGTCAAACTGCATATGGCGTCGGACAAAATTAGCGTCGAAGAAAAGTTCCGGCAGATTCAAGATTGTGGTTTTGACGGTGTCGAAACGCGAATCGCTCTCGGTCCCGAGAATCGCGAGTTGGTGCAATCGTATGCGCGAGCAAGCGAAAAAACTGGCTTGCCGATTCACGGATGCGTCCATTCCAACAATCCGACGCTGATCGAAGCGATTGATCAGGCGAAATTTCTTGGTGCCACCAGCGTGTTGCATGTGGTCACTTACAAAGCCGACACGGTCAGCTATCTAGAAAACTACAAGGCGACGCAAGACATCGTTCGGCGGGCTGCTGACCACGCCGAAAAACAGCAAGTGATGATTCTGTGTGAAAACGTCTGGGCGAGTCACCTGATCGAACCGATCGGAATGGCTCGATTCATCGACGAAATCGACAGCCCGATGGTCGGCATCTACTTCGATGTAGGAAACGTGGTCCGCTGGGGCTGGCCACAACATTGGCTGGAAGTGATCGGTCATCGCGCAAAGAAACTGGATATCAAAGAATACGATCTAGATATCGCCATGAAGGAAGGCATGCGAAAAGGGTTTGCGATGCCATTGGGCGAAGGCAGTATCGAATGGGACAAAGTCCGAGAACAGTTGGCGAAACTCGACTATTCCGGCTGGGCGACCGCTGAAGTCCGCGGCGGTGACCGAGCGAGATTGCTGGACGTCGCACAGCAGATGGACCGAGTTCTCGACCTATAGCAACGTGCTTGACGTTGCGCGACGAACGGCACAAGGCAGCTCTCGACTCGCCAGAACCACGCGATCCTGAATCTCGCGTTTCAGCAGCTTCGAACCGGATTGTGTTGATTTACCCGATTCAAGAGCGACCTGGCATCAGTCAACAACCGTGGATTCGGGTTGAAGCGATGGCTGCCCATTCCCTACGATCCGGCGTCCATTCATTCTCGATAGCCCCGGGCCTCTTCGTGCGCAAATCCACGCCAGAACAGTCGATCAACGATCAGAACTTGCTCGGTCAATTCATCCCACTGCAATATCATTACAACATGCTGCAGGATGAAGACCGTGTCGGCGCCTTCCGAAGCGCCATCGAATCGTCCGTGCGGTGCGGCATGCACGTGGTCGAACTCGGTGGCGGCACCGGCATCCTTTCATCGTTCGCAGCCAGGATGGGCGCGAACGTGACATGCGTGGAACGCAATCCGGAACTTGTCCAGTGTGCGCGTCGGCTGGTTCGCGAGAACGGATTGCAAGATCAGATCGAAGTCGTTCAAGCCGATGCGACTCAGTACATCCCTGACATTCCAGTGGATGTCGTCGTTTGTGAAATGCTGCACGTCGCACTGCTGCGCGAAAAGCAAACCGAAGTCATCGACGCATTCAAGCAAAACTACGTGCGATCGTTTGGCAGCACATTGCCAAAATTCCTGCCCGAAGCATCCATCTTGATGTGCCAACCTGTTGAACAGTCTTTCGATTTCGCCGGCTACCACGCTCCTGTCCCATTGTTTCAGGCGCCGCTGGTCGAACAACCTCGCACCCAAGAACTATCGGCACTCTCACCCTATGCGACGTTTGCTTACGACGAGCGTATCCCTCAGCACTTCCGGTCCGATGAGCCTGTAGTGATCAATCAAGCGGGAACACTGAACGCGGTTCGTTTTGTCACTCAGAACGTGATCACGGTGGATCTGGCCAAGCAAAACGCAGTGACGTGGCCGAATCAATGCCTAGTCTTACCGATTGAGACACCGACCCATGTCGATTGCGGTCAAACGATCGACATCACGTTTTCTTACGCAGCCGGCGGATCGATCCAGCAACTTGCGGACTCGCTTTGTGTTCAGCATGGATCGTCGCATGCGCAGCGGCAAGCCAGCCCGGCATGAATTGCCAATGGGAAAACACCGCGATGCCGGGTGGCCGACCGAAATGGATCAGGCCCGCTTGCCCATTAGTTTTCGCATCGCGTCCCAGTCTCGCGTATTGGCGATGTCCTTAGCGGTGAGTCCCCCGCGACGGGCCTGGACGATACCGAATCGCATTACGTCCATTCCATCGATCGCGTGAGCATCTGTGCTGACAACGATCGGGATCCCCAGCTTCTTGGCCGCTGCCAGATGCAAGTCGTTCAAGTCAAGCCGCGCTGGATTCGCATTCAGTTCCAGCAAAGTCCCGGTCGCCTTGGCCGCCTTCATCACCGCTTCCATATCCACCTCGTACGGCGGCCGTCGATTGATCAGTCGACCGGTCGGATGCGCAATGCAGGTCACCGACGGATGATGGATTGCGCCAAGGATCCGACTGGTGATCTGTTCGCGAGGTTGTTTCTGCCCATAGTGCACGCTGGCCAAGACCCAATCCGCTTCTGCCAGGACATCGTCCGGCAGATCCATCCCGCCTTTCTCCAAGATGTCACACTCGATCCCTTTCAGAATCGTCAGCCGACCCTCGTATTCGGAGCGGACTTTATCGATTTCATCCCACTGCTGACGCAAGCGTTTTGGGTCAAGCCCCGATGCCATGGAAACGCGTTGGCTGTGATCGGTAATCGCTATGTAAGACATCCCTCGGTCAATTGCCGCGTCGGCCATTTCCCGAATCGTTGCGGTCCCGTCGGTCGCCGTGGTGTGCATATGCAAGTCGCCGCGGATATCGCCCAGCTCGACCAGCTTCGGCAACTTTGACTTGGCGGCCCAATCGAACTCGTTGCGATCCTCGCGGAGCTCCGGCGGGATCCATGGCAACCCAATGGACGCATACACATCCTCTTCTGTCTCGCCGGCGACCTGCGATTCGTCGTCGATGCGAAAGACGCCGTACTCGTTGATCTTCAGCCCCTGTTCCTTTGCGAGCCGCCGGGTGTGAATATTGTGCGCCTGCGATCCGGTAAAGTACTGCAGCGCCGCGCCGAATTGATGAGGTTCTACCAAGCGTAAATCGACTTGAAACGCCTTTTTGACTCGAATCGAAATCTTGGTCTCACCTCGAGCGATGACCTGCGAGCAGTCAGGATGGGCAGCAAAGTGGTCCATCACGGCTTCGCGATCATCCGCGACGATCAACAGGTCCAGGTCGCCAATCGTTTCTTTTCCACGGCGATAACTGCCGGCCCATTGCATCTGTGTAATGCCTTCACACGCATCCATGTGCAAGGCAATATCACTTGCCAATTGATCTCCTTTGGACCAGTAGATGCGCTGCAGCGCCTGCTGTGCGATTGCCAAACCATCCAAGATCGACTGTTCCGTTTTGGCGCCGAAACCTTTCAGCTTGCCGACGACGCCGGATTCGCACGCGGCACGTAAATCATCAAGTGTTTCGATCTCCAGTTCTTTCTGCAGTTTGCTCGCCTTCTTGGCTCCCAGCCCTGGAATCCTTGCCATCTGGATAACCACCTGTGGGATTTCCTGACGCAGCTGGATCAACTGCGGCAGCGAACCGGTTTGCACCAGCGTTCGCGATTTCTCCACCAATGTCTTACCGATACCGGGAACCTTACTCAGGTCACGTGACTGGTCGGCCAAGATTGATTCGACCGATTCGTCCAGCTCGCGAATCGCGCGAGCGCCGTTTTGATAGGCGCGGATGCGAAAAGGGTTCTCGCCGCGAAACTCCAACAGTTCCGCCATCTCGTCAAACACATCCGCGATCGCACGATTGTCCAAAACAAACTCCTATCGGCCTTCCGACTTTGCGTCGAAAATTTCTGCTGCATCGGCCCGCTTGTAAAACGAAGACGGGGGGAAAGTCGTCGACGCATCCGACTAACGCGTGCGCTATCTCGTTCGCAACATCCTCACGAGAAAGCAAACCAAACGCTATCTACATTTCATCGTCAAAATCAGCGGCAAAAATATCATCGCCCATCAACGTTTGCAGAATCAGCGGACAACCTTCTTCTAACATGTCCAACACTTCATCGAAGCCTTCTTGCTCGCCGTAGTACGGGTCAGGCACATCGTTGGGCCACTCGTCGCCCAGATAGTCGCTAAAGATACGGATGTGTGAATTCGGCTGTTTCGCCATCGCTTGCAACGCGTCGTAATTCTCTCGGTCCATTGCCAACACCAAGTCGAACGTCGTGCCGTCCAGGTCGTCCTTGGTGACCTGACGGCCGCGGCTCATCAATTCGTATCCCCGCGCTTCCGCCGCAAGTTGCATGCGACTGTCCGCCTGCTCGCCGACGTGGTATCCGTGAGTCCCCGCCGAATCCACATCGACGTCGACGCCGAACTCTTCGGCAAACCTTTTCATTACGGCTTCGGCGGCGGGTGAGCGACAGATGTTGCCCATACAGACAAATAGAATGCGTTTGGTCATGAAATTGTGAGAGAATCGAGATCAAACAAGCAACAACCAGGTGGCTTGAGCATCCCTGAATCGAAGCTTGTTCGGAAATAGAGCTAGAAAGGTGCCGGAAATACGCTGCGAATGTGTGAGGACTTTGTCTGTGCGGAAACACCAAGCTGGGCGCTGCAAAACGGCAGACGATCGAAACGCCACCCCACGTTTGCGCGGACAGGATTGGGCCTGCCTGCCAGCGTATTTCGATGATGGACCGGCAAGACGATTGAACCGCTTAGACTACGGCAAATCGCCCCGTTCGTCACCCAGGTCTGCTCGTCACCCAGGCCTGCCTGTCAGTCCGGTCTGCGAACTTCAATGTGAAAATACTCACAACCCTCCGAACCGCTTTCCCTGGTACGGCGTCATACTGACTACGGGACGAGCGCCGCGAGGTTTTCCCCGCCGGATCGCAGCAGGACGTGGATAGCCGGCAGGTCCGGACGGTTGCCCTGGCAGTTGCCCTGGGACGCCGCTCGTGCGGCGATGCATCACAAAATTCCACCACACAGAGCCCCACCACACAGAGCCCCACCACACAGAGCCCCATCACACAGAGCCCCATCACACAGAGCCCCATCAACACAGAGCCCCATCAACCAAAGAACTCAGACAACCGCATCACGACGCGTGGGTACTGCAGCAGCACCCTGCTGCGGCCGCTCCCCACGCCCCAAACCGACAATGCAGTGCACGTGCGTATATGTCTGCAAAGAATCTGCTAAGCTAATCAGCCACGAGAAGATGAAAATCTTAATGCCATCAACATGGGGGTAGACATGTACTTTCACAGAATACTGAGGCGATCTTGCTTGCCTTAGAGCAAAACTAGGGGTACCATCTTGCCTTCTAGGCTTTTCAGTCAGGTGGCGAGCTTAGTTTCTTTTCCAACGGAGTGAATCATGGTTCAGGCTTCCTACATGCGTTTCACGCAATCTTGTCCAACCTGTGGTCGTCGCGTTCAAATCCGTGCATCGCTAATGGGATGCACCGTGGCCTGCCAACACTGCAAGGCTGAGTTTGTCGCCAACCCCAATCGTGAACACGACTCCGTCGGTTCCACCGCCAGCTTGATGGAACGGGTCGAGCGGGCTCTTGGGACCGAGACAACCCAACCGGTCAATTTCTAGCTCGGCAGTTTTTAGCTCCGATTTGTACGTCACGAATTGAAAGTGACCTGCGAGTGCCAGTGGATGGCGTTCTGACTTTTCGGCGAGATCCTTGATGGGTGACACCGAAATTCTTTTCTGCTCGATTTTGGCTGCACAGCCGGCTGAAGCCGGTACACCAACGTTTCGTTAGGTGCCTATCGCAGAGGGGCTGATTTGGGCCAGGTTCCCGGCAACGGGAGTGCCTTGCCACTGGGCGGCCATCATCACGCTGTTGATGCCTGATCCAATCCCCAGCATCGCGACGCGATCGCTCACCGACAGGTGTCCCTGCAAGGCCGCCGAGGCAACGGATAAGGGCAGTGCTACCGAGCCGGTATTGCCCAACTGAGGAAACGTGATGCTGTCTTTTGCCGGGTCCAAGCCCATCGCGTCTAACATTGCCGATCGATGCCGTGCCCCGACTTGGTGACAAACGGTTCGGTCAAATTGCTCGCGTTGCCACCCCGTTTCAGCGATCAACTTTTCCAGTCCGGCGACCCCCGTGGCAATTCCCTCGACCATCAGTTTTTCCGAATCGGTATCCATCAGCGGCTGCATCTCAGCCCCCGCGGTGTCTTGATCACTGCGGCACAGGTCGTGAAATTGCGTTCGCGCCTCAGCCACAGCCGCGACCACTGGCGATCCACCATCACGGGCGATGCTTTCGTGGGCCAACAACCAAGCGCAGCTTCCACTGCCGATCGTTAGCGACGCGAAAGCGGGTTTGACACTTTTTCGCGTCAGCGAATGATCCGCATTGAGTGCATCGATGGTTCCCTGCAACAAGGGACGACTGTTCTCGGTGCCCACGACGATCCCAGCTTGGATCGCACCGCTTTGGATCAGCGTTGCGATCTGAATCGCCCCGTTGATCAGTCCCAGGCACGCGTTGGAGACATCATAGACCCAGCAATCTGGCGAAAGGCCAAGGCCATGATGAACGCGCGACGCGGTGGCGGGCTCAAGAAAATCCCTGCACACACTCGCGTGAATCAGGCATCCAATTGTTTTTCGGTCGATCCCCGCCGCTTCGATCGCGTGATTGGCACTTTCGATACTTGGCCCGCTGGGCATGGTTCCGGTCGGCCACACCCTCCGGCAATCCACGCCACTCATCATGGCAAGCCGGCCTTCAGGCAGTTTCAATCGCCGATAAAGCGGTTGCAATTTGAACTCGATCTCGTCGCTTGACCAAGTTTCCTGCGGGATAACCGCGCCGATTGACTGTAGTACTACACTTTGAAAACGCAATGAATTGCCTTGAATCGGCGGGTTCGGGTTAGTTCACCCTGTTATACAAACTCGGGCAACCGCCGAAACCGGCCCAAGAACCGTCAATTTGCTATCAAGCAAAGCCGCTCGCTATCACTGCCTGTAGTGCTATCAAAACCGGCGGGTGACAAGATAGAGATAGTGTTTCAAATTCCGCATCCAGTTCAGTACTTTTTCGCCATCGCGGAGGGCACAACGTCGTGTCCGCCCAACATCACCGGCAGTGAAAAGTGAGCAGGGACGACCGAGCAAGGATTTCCCACGAAGGGGAAAAATGAGTTTGCCAGTGTTGATTTGGGTCAGCGGATCAAAGGGTCGCAAACGCGGAACAGGATTCGCGTTCGAACGAACTCTCAGATGCAACCCGCCGATACGGCAAACGCATATCCGACTCGGGATAGATTGGCGTTACCAGTGGATCAGCAACGATCGCAATGCGAAAGTTGATCCAACGAACGATGCCGTGAAACCTCTTCTTATCTGATTACGTCCACCGGCGGTGTCCGATGCGGGACGAGTTCGCATCGAATAAACCGTTTTCGCTATTCGAAGAGGAACTTTCGGATGACGTGCAAGCCAATCATTGGACTTAACACTGACTTTCGCCAAGCTGACCGCAACAAGCCTGCGTTCAGCTACTTAGCTGCCGGCTATTTCCAGTCGATTTCGGCGGCAGGTGGAATTCCAGTCATTCTTCCCCCAATGGATGACGCCGAATCCGTCGGTCGCGTACTCGACCACTTGCAAGGTTTCATGATGATCGGCGGTGCCGATTTGGACCCTCGCAACGATGGATTCATGATGCACCCGAGCGTGCGCCCCCTTGATCCGACTCGAGAATCGATGGATCGCATGCTGATGAACGAGATCGCCGAACGACGCTTGCCATTCTTGGGCATTGGCACCGGCATGCAACTGCTTAACGTCCAACAGGGCGGTAATCTATTCCTCGACTTGAAAGAAGATCTTCCTGCGGCCGTTCCACACTTCGACCCGCAAGACCCGAACCATCGCCATACACTGGATGTTGTCAGCGATTCGCTGGTCGGCCGCGTCTACGGCGACGGAGAAATTCGTGTCAGCAGCCGCCACCACATGGCGATTGACGAAGTCGCACCGGGATTCCGCGTGACCGCAAAATGCCCCGACGGCGTGATCGAAGCGATCGAAAGCGAAATGATGGACTGGTTCGCAATCGGGACTCAGTTCCATCCCGAGTGTGCAGCCGCATCGGCGTTAGACATTCGTATCTTCGAAGAATTTATCGAAGGCGTTCAAGAACGCATCGACACCGATTATCGACTCGTCGCCTAGTCGACGTGCGGCGTCTCACTTGAGACGCATAAGGTCACAACAGAGTACAACCGCCTGCTCGATCAAGGATGATCTATGGTTAGGCGAACGGAGTGAAATCGTGCCACGGAAGGCACCATAACGTGGTTCCCATGGATGGGAAAACGACAAGGCCGAGCGTCCACCATCAGGTGAACGCTCGGCCTTTTTTTATTTCCACCCGCACCCGCACCCGCACCCGCACCCGCACCCGCACCCGC